>FWWL01000969.1_pt1 | contig 72715 bp, 70 predicted proteins | sample 2228331 | NCBI WGS metagenome assembly FWWL01 (sample SAMEA103939775, study PRJEB20133) | metagenome
CCGGGCCCAGGCCGCCTCCGCCCAGGCACAGGTCCAGGCCGCCTCCAGTGCCCGCGCCCGGGCGGAAGCGGACCTCCAGCGGGCCCAGCAGCTGTTCAGGGAAGGAGCTCTGCCCGCGCAGCAGGTGGACGCCGCGCGGGCGGCCGCGGAGGCCGCCCGCGCGCAGGAGGAGGCCGCACACGCGCAGTGGCAGGCCGCGCAGGAGCAGCTGCGGGTGGCACAGGCAGCCCTGCAGCTGGCCCGCACCGCCTCCCAGCAGGTGCCCATCCGGCAGCGGGACGTGGAGCAGGCGCAGGCGGCCTTCCGCCAAGCGGAGGCCGCTTTGCGGTGGGCCCAACTGCAGCTGGAACAGACGGCCCTGCGGGCTCCGCTTTCCGGCGTGGTGCTGGAGCGGCGGATCCAGCCTGGGGAGTACGCGGCACCCGGGGTACCGCTGCTCGTGGTGGCGGACGTAGGGACGGTGCGGGTACACCTGGCGGTGTCCGAGACGCAGGTGGCCGCCCTGCGGGTGGGCCAGCCCGTTCCGGTGACCGTGGACGCCCTGCCCGGGCGCGTGTTCCCCGGGCGCGTGGAGGGCTGGTCTCCGGCCGCAGACGCCAGGACCCGGAGCTTCCTGGTGAAGGTGCGGGTACCGAATCCGGACGGCTCCCTCCGGCCCGGCATGTTCGCCCGAGGGCGCATCGCGGTGCGCTCCCGGGTGGACGTCCCCGCAGTACCCGTGGACGCCCTGGTGTACGAGGCCGCGCGGGCCTTCGTGTTCGTGGTGGACTCCGGCGTGGCGCGTCGCCGGCCGGTGACCGTGGGGCTGGCCTCCGACGGGTGGGCGGAAGTCCGTGGGCTGGCACCGGGCACCCCCGTGGTGGTCTCCGGGCAGACCCTGTTGCGGGACGGCGACCGCGTCACCGTGGCACGGTGAGGGCCGCGCCGTGTGGCTGACCCGCCTTTCCCTCCGACGGCCCGTCCTGGTGCTCATGGCCTGGGTGGCCCTGGGCGTGGTGGGCCTGCGGCTGCTGGCCGGGATGCCCGTGGAGCTGCTGCCCAACATCGAGTTCCCCGTGGTCTCGGTCCTCACCGTGTACCCGGGTGCGGGCCCCCAGGAGGTGGAGAGCGCGGTCACCAAGCCCTTGGAGGACGCGGTGGGGACCGTGTCGGGGGTGCGGGAGATCCAGGCCAGCAGCCAGGAGGCGTTGTCCTTGGTGGTAGTGCAGTTCCACCTGGGCACGGACCTCAACGCTGCCACCGCCGCGGTCCGGGAAAAGGTGGACGCGGTACGGGCACAGCTGCCCCGGGAGGTGCAGGCACCCGTGGTGCAGCGCTTCAGCTTCTCCGCCTTCCCCATCCTTTCCCTGTCCCTGACGAGCCGCACCCGCTCGGCCCTGGAGCTGCGGGAGCTGGTGGACGACCGCGTCCGGAGCCGCTTGGAGCAGGTGCCGGGCGTGGCGAACGTGGAGGTGATCGGCGGGCAGGTGCGGGAGGTGCAGGTGGACGTGGACCGGGACCGCCTGCAGGCGTACGGGTTGACCCTTCCCCAGTTCACCGCGGCCCTGGCGCAGGAGAACCTGAACGTGCCCGCGGGCTCCTTGCGGGAAGGCGGCCGTCAGGTGTCCGTGCGCGCCCTGGGGGAGTTCCGCAGCGTGCAGGAGCTGGAACAGGTCCGCATCCCCCTGCCGGGGGGCGGATGGGTCCGGGTGGCGGACCTGGCGCGGGTCCGCGACGGCGCGGCAGAGCGGACCCAGCTGAGCCGGCTGAACGGACAGGAGAGCGTCACCCTCCTGGTCCGCAAGGCCGCGGACGCCAACACCATCGCGGTGGCGGAGGCGGTGAAGCGGGAGCTGGCCCGGCTGCGGGAGCGCTTCCCGGACCTTGAGGTGACGGTGGCGAACGACGCCTCCACCTTCACCCGGGAGGCGGTGAACGACGTGTTCCTGGCCTTGCTGCTGGGCGTGGTGCTGGCGTCTGCCATCGTGTTCCTGTTCCTGCACGACGCGGTGAACACCTTCATCGTGTTCCTGGCGATTCCCACCTCCCTGTTGGCGTCCTTCGTGGTCATCGCCAGTTTGGGCTTCACCCTGAACTTCTTCACCCTGTTGGGCCTGTCTTTGGCCATCGGGATTCTGGTGGACGACTCCATCGTGGTCCTGGAGAACATCCACCGGCACCTGGAGGGCGGGGAGCCGCCCGCGGAGGCGGCCTTCAACGGCCGCAGCGAGATCGGCCTGGCCGCGGTGGCCATCACCCTGGTGGACGTGGTGGTGTTCGTCCCCCTGGCGCTGTCCGGCGGGATCTTCGGCCAGCTCCTGCGCCCCTTCGGGCTCACGGTGGCCACGGTGACCCTGTTCAGCCTGTTCGCGGCCTTCACCCTCACGCCCATGTTGGCGGCCCGGTGGTTGCGCCGCCGCACGGGGCAGGAGACCTCCGGCGGGTTCGCCCGCCGGCTGTTCGCGCCCGTGGACCGCTTCTACAGCTGGCTGGACGCCCGGTACGAGGCGCTCCTGCGGTGGGCCCTGCGCCGGCGGGGGGTGGTGGTCCTGCTCGGGCTGGCCTCGGTGCTGGTGGCCTTCCCCCTGGCGGGCCGGCTGGGGTTCGAGTTCGTCCCCACGGTGGACCAGGGCGTCCTGTCCGTGCGGGTGGAGCTGCCCGCGGGCACGAGCCTGGCCCGCACCACGGAGGTGGCGGCGCGGGTGGAGCGGCAGCTGCGCCGCGTGCCGGAGGTGGAGGACGTGATCACCAACGTGGGCACCGCGGGACAGTTCGCGGAAACCGGCCCGCAGTACGCCAGCCTGCTCGTGCGGCTGCGGGAGCACCGCCGCCGCAGGGACGTGGACGTGTTGCGGGAGCTCCAGCAGAGCCCGGAGGCCACCCAGATCCCGGGGGCCCGGGTCACGTACTCCACCGCGCAGGTGGCGGGGCCGGTCCGGCCCGTGGAGATCCGGGTGCTGGGCGAAGACCTGGCCCTGCTGGCGCGCACCGCGGACCGCATCGCGGACCGGCTGCGCCAGGTGCCCGGAACCCGCGACGTGGACGTGAGCGTGCGCATCGGAAGGCCCGAGCTGCAGGTGCGGGTGGACCGGGACCGGGCGAGCACGTTGGGCTTCAGCACCGCGGTGGTGGCGGCGGCGCTGCGCACCGCGGTGGAGGGGAACACGGACCTCAAGCTCCGGCTGGACGGGGAGGAGGTACCCGTGCGGGTCCGGATGGTCCGCGGCGGCAGGCCCCTGCGGCCGTCCGACCTGCCCGACCTCCTGGTGGCCACCGTGGGGGGCCGGCCCGTGTACGTGCGGGACGTGGCCACGGTGGAGCCCGCGAGCGGCCCCACGCAGGTGGACCGCCGGAACCGGCTGCGGGTGGTCACCGTGTCCAGCAACCTGCAACCGGGGGCGTTCGCGGGCAACGTGAACCAGCTGGCCGCACAAGCCATCGCGGACATCCGTCCCCCCGGCGTGGTGGTGGAGTTCGGCGGGCAGGCGCAGCAGATCGCGGAGGCCGGGGGCACCTTCCTGTTCGCCCTGGTCCTGGGCGTGGTGCTCGTGTACATCCTGCTGGCCGCCCTGTTCGAGAGCACCTTCACGCCCCTCTCCATCATGCTGGCCCTGCCGCTGGCGTGGGTGGGAGGGATTTTGGCCCTGCTGGCCACGGGGAAGAGCCTGTCCCTGGTGAGCGCCATCGGCTTTATCCTGCTCACGGGGCTGGTGATGAAGAACTCCATCCTGTTGGTGGACTACACCAACACCCTGCGGGCCCGGGGTCTGGACCGGACCGAGGCGGTGCTGCGGGCGGGACCCACCCGGCTGCGGCCGGTGCTCATGACCACCCTGTCCGTGGTGCTCGGGAGCCTGCCCGTGGCGCTGGAGTTCGGAAAGGGCTCGGAGCTGCGGGCGCCCCTTGCCTGGGCGGTCATCGGCGGGCTGAGCTGGTCCACCCTGCTGACTTTGGTCGTCATCCCCGTGACCTACACCCTGCTGGACGACCTGCGGGCCTGGGTGGCGGGTCTGGCGCGGCGCAGGCCCGCACCCGTGGCGGAGGTGGTGGAGGAGGCAGGCCGGTGAAGCTGGTGGTGGTGGTCTACGAGGCCGGCGTGGACGACTCCGTGACGGACCTGCTCCGGCGTCTGGAGCTTCCGGGGTGGACGAAGCTGGAAGGAGCGGTGGGGTTCGGCCGCAAGGGGCTGCGGCTCGGTACAGCCATCTGGCCCGGCACGAACCACCTGCTCCTCCTGGTCCTGGAAGAACCGCAGGTGACGCGGCTTCTGGAAGCCCTGGAGGCCCTCAAACGGGAATACCTGCGGCCTCCGGCCGTGTTCGCCTTCGTGCAGCCCGTGGAAGCGGTGTGGTAGCGCGACGGTGGGGCGTTCTGATTGTGGCCGCGGGGGCTGCCGCGTTCGCGCTGTGGCCGCGCCCGTCAGGGCCGCGGGACCGCCTCGAGGCCAGCGGGACCATCGAGGCCACGCAGGTGGACGTGGCACCCAAGGTGCCAGGCCGCGTGCGCCGGGTTCTGGTCCGGGAAGGCGAGGCGGTGCGGGCGGGGCAGGTGGTGGTGGAGCTGGAGGCGGAGGAGCTGGACGCACAGCTCCACCAGGCCCAGGCGAGCCTCCGGGCGGCGGAGGTCCGGCTGGCCCAGGCGCAGACCGCCCTCCGCCTCCAGCAGGCGCAGTACCGGACCGCGGTGGCTCAGGCGCAAGCCCTCCTGCGGGCAGCCCGGGTGCGGGTGCCACAGGCCCGGGAAGCTACGGAGCTGCAGCGGTCCGTGGTGGCCGCGCAGGTGGAGCAGGCCCAGGCCCAGCTCCGGCAGGCCGCCTCCCAACGGGCGAGTGCGGAGGCCCACCTGCAGGCCGCGGCACGCAGCCTGGAAGCCACCCAAGCCCAGGTACACGCCGCGGAAGCCGCCGTGCGCGCCGCACAGGCGCAGCTGGCGGCAGCTCAGGCGCAGCTGGAGCGGGCCCGCTCCGACGCCGCCCGCGCGGAGGATCTGTACCGTGCGGGTGCCGTCGCCGCACAGCAGGTGGAGGCCGCCCGCGTGCAGCTGGCAAACGCGCAGGCCGCCGTGGAACAGGCGCGGGCCCAGGCAGAGGCGGCCCGGGCACAGCGGGAGGTTCTGTCCAGCCAGCTTCGCGCGGCCCAGGAACAGGTGGCCGCCGCGCGTGCCGCGGTGGAGCAGGCGGAGGCGGGGGAGGCGGCAGCCCGGGTGGCCTTGCAGGCAGCCCAGGCTGCCCGCCGCCAGGTGTTGATCCGTCGGCTGGAAGAGGAGGGCGCCCGTGCCCAGGTGGGCCAGGCGGAGGCCGGCCTGCGCGCCGCGGAGGCCGCCCAGGCCCTCGTCCGACAGCGCGCGCAGGAGGTGGAGGCCGCGCGGGCGGTGGTACGCCAGGCCCGGGCGGCGGTGCGTCTGGCGGAGGTGACCCGTTCGCAGGCGGTGCTGCGCGCGCCCATTTCCGGCGTGGTGCTGGCGCGGCTGGTGGAGGTAGGCGAGCTGGTGAGCCCGGGGTCCGGGGTCCTCACCCTGGCGGACCTGGACCGCCCGTACCTGCGGGTGTTCGTGCCGGAGGGGGACGTGGCGCGCGTGCGGCTGGGGCAGCCCGTGGAAGTGCGGGTGGACGCCTACCCGGGACGGCGTTTTTCGGGCCGGGTGGTGGAGGTGGCGGGCCGCGCGGAGTACACGCCCGGCAACGTCCAGACCCGGGAGGAGCGGGCCAAGTTGGTGTTCGCGGTACGGATCCTGGTGGAAAACCCCGGGTGGGTCCTGCGGCCCGGGCTGCCCGCGGACGCCACCTTCCGCGTGGAACCGTGACGCCCGCGGTGGTGTGTCGGGGTGTGGTGCGGGCCTTCGGCCCCCTCCGCGCGGTGGACGGGGTGGACCTGGAAGTCCGGCCGGGAGAGATCTTCGCCCTGGTGGGGCCGGACGGTGCGGGGAAGACCACCTTGATCCGGATGCTGTCCGGCGCCCTGGTGCCCACCGCGGGGGAGATCTGGGTTGCCGGGTTCCACGTGCCCCGGCAAGGAGAGGCGGTCCGCGAGCGCATCGGATACGTGCCCCAGCAGTCCAGCCTGTACGGTGACCTCACGGTGCTGGAGAACCTGCGGCTGTACGCGGAGCTGTACGGGGTTCCGGAGTTCCGCTTCCGGCCGCGGGCGGACCGCCTGCTGGCGGCCTTCGGCCTAGACGGGGCCCGGCACCGCCTGGCCGTGCACCTGTCGGGGGGCATGCGCCAGAAGCTTGCCCTCGCGTGTGCCCTGGTGCACGACCCGGTGGTCCTCCTGCTGGACGAACCCACCACGGGCGTGGACCCCCTTTCCCGCCGGCAGTTCTGGCGGACCCTGTACGAGCTGAACCGGCAGGGGATCACCGTCCTGCTGAGCACCACGTACATGGACGAGGCGGACCGCGCCTCCCGGGTGGGGTTGTTGTACCGGGGCAAGCTGCTGGCCTGCGACGACCCCGCCTCCCTGCGGGCGCGGCTGCCCGGCGCGGTGGCGGAGGTGCTGGCCGCCCCCCGCGCGGCTGCCAAGGACGTGCTCCGGGCCCACCCCTCGGTGCGCAGCCTGGACGTGTTCGGGGACCGGTTCCGCGTGCTCGTGGAGTCTGCGTCCTCCTTGCCCGCGGTCCGGCGGGCGCTGGAGGAAGCCAGAGTCACGGTGCGCGGCATGCGGGTGGTGCCCCCCACCCTCGAGGACGTGTTCGTGGCGTGGCTCCGGCCGTGACGGAGGTGGCGGTCCGCGCGGAAGACCTCACGCGGACCTTCGACGGTCTGGTGGCCGTGGACCACGTGTCCTTCGAGATCCCGCGGGGCCGGGTCTGGGGGTTCTTGGGCCCCAACGGGGCGGGGAAGTCCACCACCATCCGCATGCTGTGCGGGATCCTGAGCCCCACAGGGGGGACCGCCTGGGTGCTGGGACACGACGTCCGGCGGGAGGCGGAGACGATCCGGGCCCGCATCGGGTACATGACGCAGCGGTTCAGCCTGTGGCAAGACCTCACCGTGCAGGAGAACCTGCAGTTCTACGGCGGGGTGTACGGGCTGTGGGGGCCAGAGCTCCGACGGCGTGTGGAGGCGTGGCTGGAGGAGGTCGGCCTGGCGGAACGCCGGAACGACCTCGTGGCCGCGCTGCCCGCGGGGCTGCGCCAGCGCGTGAGCCTGGGATGCGCGGTGCTGCACCGGCCGGAGGTGCTGTTCTTGGACGAGCCCACGGCGGGCGTGGACCCCGTCTCCCGCCGCCTCTTTTGGGACCTCATCGACCGCTTCGCCGAAGCGGGGACCACGGTGATCGTCACCACCCACTACATGGACGAGGCGGAGCACTGCGACGAGCTCGCGCTCATCTACAACGGCCGGCTCATCGCCCAAGGCCCCCCGCGGGACATCCAGCGCGGCCCCATGCCAGGCGTGGTCCTGGAGGTCCGGGCGGGCCGGCTCATGGAGGCCCTTTCCGCCTGCGAGCGTCATCCCCTCGTCCGGGAAGCCGCCTTGTACGGGGCGGCCATCCACGTGGTGGTGGAGGACGCGGCGGTCGCCGCCCGGCTTTCGCGTGACCTGCGGGACTCCGGGGTTCCCGTGGAGTCCGTGAAGCCCGTGCTCCCCAGCCTGGAGGACGTGTTCGTGGCCCTGGTGGAGGCGGAAGGAGGATGAACGGAAGGCGGCTGGCCAGCGTCCTTCGGAAGGAGACCACGCAGCTGTTGCGGGACCGGAGGACCCTGGGCATCATGATCACCCTGCCCATCATCCAGCTCGTGCTGTACGGGTACTTGACCAGCGAGGTCCTCCACCAGCCCACCGCGGTGTGGGACTCGTGCGCGTGCGCCGAAAGCCGCGCCTGGGTGCGGGCCTTGGAGAACACCCGCTACTTCGCGGTACGGTGGTGGGTCCGGGACCTGCGGGAGTTGGAACGCCGCCTGGACGCGGGACAGGCGCGCGTGGGGGTGGTGGTCCCGCCGGACTACGGACGGCGGTTGCAGGCTGGGAAGACGGCCCAGGTGCTGCTGGTGGTGGACGCCTCGGACGCCGGCAGCGCCCGGGTGCTGCTGTCCGTGGCGAACGGTGTGGGGGCGCGCCTGTCCCAGGACCTCACGGTGCGGCTGCTCCAACGCCGCGGCCAGCGGCCAGTCCCGCAGCCCGTGGAGGTGCGGACCCGCGCCTGGTACAACCCGGACCTCCGCAGCCAGGTGTTCATCGTGCCGGGGATCCTGGGCGCCATCCTGCAGTTCACCACCACCTTCCTCACCATCGGGGTGATCGTGCGGGAGCGGGAGCTCGGGACCTTGGAGCAGCTGGTGGTGACGCCCCTCCGGCCCGCGGAACTCATGTTGGGCAAGATCCTGCCCCTGGTGGGCTTGGGCTACGTGAATCTGACCTTCATCCTGGTCCTGGCCTGGGCCTGGTTCGGGGTCGCTGCCAAGGGAAGCCTGGCCCTCCTGTACCTGCTCACCCTGGCCTTCTTCTTCTCCAGCCTGGGCTTGGGCACCCTCATCTCCACCGTGTCCCGCACCTTCACCCAGGCGGCCCAGCTGGCCCAGCTCATCCTCCTGCCCAGCATCCTGCTGTCGGGATTCCTGTTCCCCCGGGAGAGCCTGCCTCCCGCGCTGCAGTACGTGGGGCTGGCAATCCCCCTCACGTACTACGTCACCGTGGTGCGGGGGATCTTCGTGAAGGGGGTCGGGCTGGAATCCCTGTGGCCGCAGGTGCTGGCCTTGTTGGCGGTGGGGATTGTGGTGTTCGGGGCGGCGGTTGTACGGTTCCAGAAGAAGCTGGACTAGCCGGGAGGTGTCAGGTGGCGGACAAGGAGGTCGTGTTCACCGAGGACGCGCCGCGGGCCATCGGGCCCTACTCGCAGGCCGTCAAGGCGGGCGGGTTCGTGTTCGTGTCCGGCCAGATCGCCCTGGATCCAGGGACCGGCCAGCTCGTCCTCGGGGACGTCCGGCTGCAGACCCGACGGGCCCTGGAGAACCTGCGGGCCATCCTGGAGGCGGCGGGCTCCTCCCTGGATAAGGTGGTGCGCACCACCGTGTACCTGAAAGACCTGAACGACTTCAACGCCATGAACGAGGAGTACACCCTGTTCTTCCGGGACGCACGGCCCGCCCGGGTGACCGTGCAGGTGGCCAAGCTCCCCCGCGACGCCCTGGTGGAGATCGACGCCATCGCCCTGGCGTGAGAAGGCCTGCCCCGTGGCGCCCTCCCCATCGGCTCCACGCGGGACGCCTGGTCCTGCGCCGGCCCCGGTTGGAGGACGCGGAGGCCATCTTCGAAGCGTACGCCCGCGACGAGGAGGTGGTCCGCTACCTCACGTGGCGGCCCCACGGGGACGTGGAACAGACCCGGGCGTGGGTACAGCAGGCCTTGGAGGAGTGGGAGGCGGGCCGTACCTTTGCCTGGGTGGTCACCCGGCGGGGGGAAGACCGCCCCATCGGGATGCTGGAGCTGCGGCCGGACGGACACCGGGTGGAGCTGGGCTACGTGTTGGCGCGGCGGTACTGGAACCGGGGGTACATGACGGAGGCGGTCCAGACGGTGGTCAGCTGGCTGCTGGACCAGCCGGGAGTCCACCGGGTGTGGGCGGTGGTGGACGTGGACAACCGCGCCTCCGCCCGCGTGCTGGAGAAGGCGGGGATGCATTTCGAGGGAGTGCTCCGGCGGTGGTCCGTGCACCCCAACGTGAGCCCCAAACCCCGCGACTGTGCCTGCTACGCCGCGGTGCGGGACGACGACCCCACGGACGGCTGAACCCCACGAGTGCTACAATGGCCGGGGTTGGGGGGTCGTCTAGCGGTAGGACCCCGGACTTTGGATCCGGCGACCCAGGTTCGAATCCTGGCCCCCCAGCCAGCAGCCGCCCGCGGAGGCCCGGGCTGCGGCGCGGGGCCGGAGCCCGGAAGGCGGTGGCCTACCGGCCGCGCCGCCGGAGGACCTCCCGCAGCTGATCCGCGCGGTCTGCGGGGATGAGGTGGCGCAGCTGGCCGCCACGCACCAGCCCCACCCCCAGCACCTCCCCGCGGAAGGCGAGGGCCACGAACCCTCCGGGAGCGGAGGTGGGTACCGGCTGGCCGCCGAGCAGCTGGTCCCACTGCGCCAGCTCCAGCTCCACGCGGTGGCGCACGCGGCTTCCGAGCCACTGCACGAGCCAGCTGGTAGGCCGCTCTTCGCCCCGGCCCCACCGCGCGAAGGCGCGCAGCCCGCAGCCGGCCAGCTCCCACGCCCGGCTGCGCGTCCACTGAGCGGGGGGCCAGCGGGTGCAGGTGTGCAGCCACAGGTGCCGGCCAGCGCACAGCCAACGGAGGTCCGAAAGGTGCGAGGCGTCCACGCCCAGCTGGTCCGTTAGCACCCGGGTGGCGCGTGCCACACGCCGCGCGGCTTCCTCCTCGGACACCCGCGAAGAAGGGTGCACCAGGGGAGGGGGAGGGCTGTGGGCTGTCCCGGCACCGGAGCGCCGCAGCCGCACCACGAACAGCCCGCCGGAGTCCAGGTGGTGCGGGTACAGACGCCACGCGTGCCGCAGGCGCGGGTCGTACCGTCGCCCGGAGAACTCCGCAAGTCCGTCCGCGTGCGGGAGGGAGAACGGAAGGGGCTCCACGTCCAGGTCCGGGCAGCTGGCCAGCACCGCGTCCACCACCGCCTCGTTCTCCTCCGGTGCGAAGGTGCAGGTGGCGTACACCACCACCCCACCTGGCCGCACCAGCTGGGCCGCACGGCGCAGCAGCGCCTGTTGCAGCCGGCTCAACCGACGGCGGGTGGCCTCCGGCAGGTCCCGGAGCACCCGCGGGTCTTCCCGGAGGTTCCCTTCCGCCGAGCACGGCGCGTCCACCAGGACCGCGTCAAACCGGGCGCCCAGGGGGAAGTTGCGGGCGTCCGCACGGAAAGCGGCCACGTTCAGCCGCGCGGTGCGCTGCAGGTTGGAACCCAGGGCGCGCAGCCGGCGCTGGCTGGTGTCCACGGCCACCACGGTGGCGGCGGGCGCCAGCTCGGACAGGTGTGTGGTCTTCCCCCCCGGGGCGGCGCACAGGTCCAGCACCAGCCCCGCGTCCGCACCGTCCAACACGGCGTGGCCTACCACGGCCATCACGGACTCCTGGACGTACAGGTAGCCCAGCCAGTGCTCGAGGGTCTTGCCGATGGGGAAGGGTTCTTCCGCCACGCGGTACACGTGGGGCGGGAAGCCCACCGGCTCCAGCCCGAACCCCTGAGCCCGCAGGCGCTGGAGCAGCACCGCCTCCGGGATGCGGGAGGGGAACACGCGGACGGTCCGAGGTGCAGGCGTGCGGCAGGCGGCCTCACACCGCTCCCACTCCGGGAGGACTCCGCGGTAGCGCTGCCAGAGCATCAGGGGAAGCCGGCCAGCAGGGCGAGCAGGGACTGTTCCGCCTGGTGGTGGGGCTCGTAGCCGAGCTCCGCGCGGGCGCGGTCGATGCGGAAGTGGTGGGGCGCCAGCATGGCCCGCAGGTTGCCGGCCCTCAGGAACTCCACCCCCGCCGCGCCCGCCAGCTGGGCGGCCCAGCGGAGCGCCACCGCCGCGGGGCCCACCGCCCAGGCGGGAACGGGGATCTCCCGCACGCGCACACCCAACGCCCGTGCCCCGAGCCGCACCAGCTCCCGGACGGTCCGGCGCGCACCGTCCGTCACGTGGTACACCCGTCCTGCGGCCGCAGGCCGGAGGGCGGCCAGCACGTGCGCCTGCACCACGTCCTCCACGTGCACCAGGTCCAGGGGCGCCAAGCCCCCGCCCACCAAGGGGAACCACCCACCCCGCAGCACCCGCACCACGGTGGGGGTGAAGCGCCGGTCGCGGGGGCCGTAGATGAAGCACGGCCGCAGGGCCACGACCTCCACCCGTCCCTGGCCGTGGTACTGGAAGCAGGCCTCCTCTGCCAACGCCTTCGACTCGCCGTACGCGTTGCTGGGGCGGAGGGGGGCGGTCTCGTCCGCGCCGTCTGGAGCGGACTCCCCGTAGACGGCCACGGAACTGGTGAAGACCACGCGCCGCACGCCGGCTTCCACGGAGGCCCGGAGCACGTTCTCGGTCCCTCCCACGTTCACGTGGAGGATCCGCTCCCGGGCAGCCGCGCCGTCCAGCTCCGCGGCCACGTGGAAGACCACCTGGCAGCCGCGGCAGGCGGCGTGGAGGACGTCTACCTGGTCCAGGGTCCCCACCCGCGGTTCCACGCCCGCGGGCACCGCCCGGAGGTCGCGGCCAGGCCGGACCAGCCCCCGCACCTGCCACCCGTCCCGCACCAGACGTTCGGCCAGGTGGCTGCCCACGAACCCCGTCACACCCGTCACGAGGGCCCTCACGGGCTCCAGTTTAGGACAGACGCGGAGGGTTCAAGCTCCCGCCGCCGAACACCCACCGGGGATGCGGCTCCGGAAGGCGGCGGCGCAGCTGGTGGAGCGGGAACGGGTGTGCCGGGTGGCCACCGTAGACGCCCGGGGCCGGCCGCACGTGGTGCCCGTGTGCCACGTCTGGCGGAACGGACGCCTGTACTTCGCCGCGGACGCCGCCAGCCGGAAGGTCCGCCACCTGGAGGCCCACCCGCAGGTGGCGGTGGTGGTGGACGTGTACGTGGAGGACTGGGGCCGTCTGGCCGGGGTGCTCCTCCAGGGCACCGCGCGGCTGGTCCGGGGCGGCCCCGTGTTCCGCAAGGTCCGGGCGCAGCTGTACCGCAAGTACCCGCAGTACCCCGACATCGCGGCCATCGAGCCACCGGACACCGTCATCGTCGAGGTGACCCCCGCCCACGCGGCCTCCTGGGGCCTGGACTGAGCATGGTGGACGCGTCCACGGCCTCCCCACGGGTGCACCTCATCCCCCGCCCCCGGCTGTGGCCTTGCGGGGCCGCGGCGGCGGTGGTGCTGGCGCTGTACGCGGACGGGTGGGCGCACAACCACGGGATCCAGGACACCGGGTGGTGGGGGTGGTTCCCCTCCCGTCCCGGTCCCCCGCACTTTCCCGTGGGGCTGAGCCTGTGGCACCTGCCCTACCTGGGCGCGCTGGCGTGGGCGGGGCTGCTGGCTGCAGCGGAGCTGCGGGCGGGCGACCCACGAGGGCGGCAGACGGCCGGCTGGCGGTTGCTGGCAGTCCTCGCCGCGCTGGCAGGTTGGCTGGTCGGCACGGTGCTGCCCGCCGCCCGCACGCCAGGTGCAGCCTTCCTCCGGCTGGAGTCCCTGCCGGGCCTGGTGGGTCCCGCGGCCCTCCTGCAGGCGGGCGGGGTGGTGTACTTGGCTTGGCGGGTGGTGGCAGACGCGGCCGGAGGTTGGGTGCGGGCCGTGGGAGCGGGGCTGGTGCTGTCGGGCCTCGCGTTTTTGACCCAGTTCGCCCACCCCTATGTGGACCCGTGGCCGTCCGCGGGATTCCTGCGGACCGGGCTGCAGACGTACCGGTACGGGCTGTTCTACTTCGGGGAGTCCATGGGCGTCCTGAGCCTGCTGCTCCAGGGCTGCCTGGCGGCCGCGGTGCTGGTGGCGGTCCGGCGTACGGGCCCCCTGCCGCCCGGTGGCTGGACGGTGGCCTTCGGGGGCAACGGCGCACTGTTGGGGAGCCTGCGGGACCACTACGCCTTCGTCCCGGCGGCCCTGGTGGTGGGGCTGGTGGCGGACGCGTTAGCTGCCCGCGCCCGCGAAGGGCACCCACACGACATCCGGGTGCTGGCCAGCGGGGTCGCGGGCGTGTTCTGTGCGTCCACCATCTTCACGGTGGGGCAGATGGGCGCGGTGGACGTCCTGTACGGGACCGGCGGCGGGTTCGCCCTCCCTGAGGTGTGGGGACTGGGCTGGTCGGTGCAGCTGTGGTTGGGCACCAGTCTGCTGGCAGGGGCGGGCGGATGGTTGGTGGCCGCCCTGGCGGAGGGCGGCAGGTGACGGAAGGCCCATGGCCTGGTACTGGGAAGGCCTAGTCGTCCTCGCCCTGGTCCTCCTCAACGGCCTGTTCGCCGCGGCGGAGATGAGCCTGGTCACGGCCAGGCCGGCGTTGCTGGAGCGGAGGAAGCGCGCGGGAGACCGGGGCGCGGCGGCCGCGCTGCGGCTGGTGGCCCACCGAGACCGCTTCCTCGCCGCGGTGCAGGTGGGCATCACGCTGGTGGGGACCCTGGCCGGGGTGTACTCCGGGGTGCGGCTGGCGGAACCCTTGGCCCAGGCCCTGCGGGGCTGGCCCGGACTTTCCCCCTACGCGGGCTCCCTGGCCGTGGGCCTGGTGGTGGTGGCCATCACCTTCGCCTCGCTGGTCCTCGGAGAGCTGGTTCCCAAGCGCCTGGCCCTGGCTCGGTCGGAGGACCTGGCGGCACGCTTGGCCCCGGCCATGGACGTGTTCGCGCGGGGGGTGGCTCCCCTGGTGTTCTTGCTGGCGTCCGCGGTCCACGCGGCCCTGTGGCTCGCGGGCCAGCGGGGAGCAGCGGCCCGCAGGCTCACCGTGGAGGAGTTCGGCAGCCTGGTGGAGGAAGGGCTGCGGGCGGGGCTCATCGAGGAGAAGGGCGCGCGGGTCCTGGAAGGGGTGCTCAAGGCCACAGGCCGCGTGGTGTCGGAGGTCATGACCCCGCGCACGGAGCTGGTGGCGGTGCCCGTGGAGGCCAGGGTGGAGGAGGCCATCGCCCGGATCCGCGCCACCACCTACTCCCGGTTTCCCGTGTACTGCGGGGACCTGGACCACATCGTGGGGGTGCTGTTCGCCCGGGACCTGGTCGGCGCGGACCCGGATGTGCCCGTGGAACGGCTGATGCGTCCGGTGCTGGCCATCCCGGAGACCGTGCGCGTGTTGGAGGCCTTGCGGCGGTTCCAGGAGCAGGGGCAGCACGCGGCGGTGGTGTTGGACGAGTTCGGGGGCACCGCCGGCTGGGTGACCTTGGAGGACCTGCTGGAGGAGCTGGTGGGGGAGATCCCCTCGGAGCACGGCGAGGAGGAGCCTGGGGTGGTGGTCCGGCCCGACGGGTCCCTGCTGGTGGACGGTAGGCTGCCCCTGCACCAGTTCCTGGAACACCTGGGTCTGCGGGAGGAGGACGTAGCGGTGCAGGAGGCCGCCACCGCCGCGGGGCTGGTTCTCCAGCTGTTGGGGCGGATTCCGTCTGTGGGGGACCGTGTGGAGGTCTGCGGCTACGCCATTGAGGTGGTGGACCTGGACGGTCCCCGTGTGGACAAGCTGCTGGTCAGCCGGCTGCCCGGAGCCCCCGGGCCGCCTCGCGGGGACCGGGAGGACGGTTAGAGGGCGAAGGGAGGTGACCATGGATCCCAAGGAGGTGCTGCGGTTCGCGCTTGCTGGGACCCACGCGCGGGTGCTGCGGTGCGTGGAAGACGTGTCGGAGGAGGAGGCACAACGGGCGATCCACGGGCTCTCCCCGCTGGTGTGGCAGGTGGGCCACCTGGCGTACGCGGAGGCGGGCCTCCTGCGACGGGCGGGCCGGGCCGCCCCGGTGCCGGAGGAGTACGCGTCCCTGTTCGGCCCGGGCACGGGCGGCGAAAGCCGCTACCCGCCCCTGGCCGAGGTGCGGGCGGCGTTCGGCGTGGCGCACGGAGGGCTCCTGCAGCTGCTGGACTCCGCCGCGCTGGAGGACGCCGTGGAAGCGCCGTACTGCCACAACGTGGGCGAGCTGCTGGCGTTTGCCGCCTACCACCGCGGGTACCACGTGGGGAAGATGACCACCCTGCGGGCGCTGATGGGGAAGCCACGCCTGTTCGGGTAGACGGCGCGGAGCGGGGCCGGAGGCTGCAGGCGGCTTACAGCAGGCCAGTTAGCGGCACGCCCAGCAGCGTGTACGCGGCCCCCATGAACAGCCCGGCCAGCAGCCGGTCCTCCTCCGGCACCTGGAGCAGGTGCAGGGACAGGTGGGTGAGGGAGGTACTCCAGGCCACCAACAGGGCAGCCGCGTACACCAAGGAGGGCATCCGGTGACCTCCACCTCAGGGTTCTATGGCACCGGATGCTAGCACAATCCGTGCCACGGGTCCACCGGAAAGGAAAAAGCCGCCCGGGTCCGGGACCCGGGCGGCGCAGGACGCGCGGTTACTTGGTGGCTGCTTCCTTGGGCAGCACGCCGAAGGCCAGCCACGCGGACAGCACCACCGCGATGGCGCCCCCGATGAGGGACGTCCACATGGCAGCCGGATCCTGTGTGAACATCAGGACCCAGGGGCTGATCACGAACCAGATGCCCACCAGGCCGTTCACGTACTGGATCCACACCTTCCGGCGTGCGTCCTCATTGCTCGCCGCCCACGCGCCGAGAATCAGGAGGATGAGACCGCCCACGATGCTGGTGCTCGTCCGCCCCGCGTCCGCGGAGTAGCCGAGCACGAACGGCGACAGCACGAACCACACGCCCACCAGGGCGTTTACCCAGTTCGCCCACACCATCCGTCCTCACCTCCTTTCCGGGCAGGTTGTGGAGGCTTTCCGCCTCCACTTCCACGCATAGCACGCCCGCGGCCGTTGTCAAGGGAAACGCTTTGACGCGGGGTCTTCGGAGGGGGCGAACCGGGTGGCCACGTAGGCCTCCAGGAGGGCGCAGAACTCCTGCACCAGGCCGTCCCCGCGGAGGGTGGTGACAAGACGGCCGTCCACGTACACGGGGGCGCGCGGTTCCTCGAAGGTGCCGGGCAGGCTGATCCCCACGTGGGCGTGGCGGCTTTCTCCCGGCCCGTTCACCACGCACCCCATCACCGCCACCCGCAGCGCCTCCACGCCCGGGTAGTGCTGCTTCCACTCGGGCATGCGGGTGTGGATGTAGTCCTGCACCTGTTGGGCCATTTCCTGGAAAAAGGTGCTGCTGGTCCGGCCGCAGCCCGGGCAGGCGCTCACCTGCGGGAAGAAGGTCCGGATCTCCAGGCTCTGGAGGATCTGCTGCGCCACCCGGACCTCCTCCGTCCGGTCGCCCCCAGGGGGCGGGGTGAGGGACACCCGCACGGTGTCCCCGATGCCCTCGTGCAGCAGCACCGCCAAAGCCGCGGTGGAGGCCACGACGCCCTTGATCCCCATCCCCGCCTCCGTGAGGCCCAGGTGCAAGGGGTAGTCACACCGCTGCGCCAACGCCCGGTACACCTCGATGAGGTCCGGCGGCTGGCTGGTCTTCGCGCTTAGCACGATGCGGTCGTGCGGGAGGCCGAAGGACTCCGCCAGGCGGGCAGACCGGAGGGCGCTTTCCACCAGGGCCAGGCGGGTCACCTCCCGGGCGCTGAGGGGTTCCGGGCGGCGGGCGTTCTCCTCCATGAGCTCCGTGAGCAGGGCAGGGTCCAAGGAGCCCCAGTTCACCCCGATGCGCACCGGCTTGCCCCAGCGCACCGCCACCTCCACGATGGTCCGGAAGTTCTCGTCGTGCCCCCGCGGCCCCACGTTGCCGGGGTTGATGCGGTACTTGTCCAGCGCGCGGGCGCAGGCGGGGTAGCGGGTGAGGAGCAGGTGGCCGTTGTAGTGGAAGTCGCCCACCACGGGCACGGACACCCCTCGGGCCCGCAGCCGGTCCACGATGTGCGGGACCGCCCGGGCGGCCTCCTCACTGTTCACGGTGATCCGCACGAGCTCGCTGCCGGCCTCCGCCAGCTGGCGGACCTGGCGGACCGTGGCCTCCACGTCCCCGGTGTCCGTGTTGGTCATGGACTGCACCGCCACAGGGGCTCCCCCGCCCACGGTGACGGAGCCGATGCGCACGGGGACCGTGCGGCGACGGGGCTTGGACAACAGCTGCATCGACCCTCCCGGCTTGCCCCTCCGAGCATACCACCGGGAGGCCAGAAAAGCGCCAGCGGACCGCTTGCTCCAGGTTAGGCCGGGTTACTCCTTGCGGAGCACCTCCTCCCATCCCGGTGCCGCGCTTCCGCTGGCGAACCCACCCTACCACGCCCGCCCGCGATTGGCAATCCGGAAACTCCGTGCGCGAAACGTAGGTTTGTCTGCCCGGAGGGGGTATGCTGGACTCGGCGACGGCTGTCGGAGGAGGTGGGGATGGCGCGCATCGTGGTCCTGGGAGGGGGGTTCGGCGGGCTCAGTGCGGCCGCGGCCCTGCGGCCGGCGGCAGAGGCGGGACACGAGGTGGTGGTGGTGGACCGGCGGGACCGGTTCTTCCTGGGGCTGCGGAAGCTGTGGGTGCTCGTGGGCTCCGCGGACCTCGCTTCCGGCAGCCGCCCCCTGACGGGCCTGGCCCGGCACGGGGCGCGGTGGCTGCAGGACGAGGTGGTGGGGGTGGACGTGCAGGCCCGGAAGGTCCGGACGCGGACCGCGGAGCTCCGGTACGACTACCTGGTGGTCGCCCTGGGCGCGCAGCCGAGGGCGGACCTGGTCCCGGGAGCCGCCTGGGCGGTGAACCTGTACGACGCGGAGGAGGTGAGCCGGCGGGCGGCGGAAGTGCAGGCGGTGCGGGGGGGCCGGGTGGCGGTGGGCATCCTGGGCCTGCCGTACAAGTGCCCGCCCGCCCCGTATGAGGCGGCCATGTTGCTGGACGAGTTCTTCCGCCGGAACGGGGTGCGGGACCGGGTGGAGCTGGTGGCCTTCACCCCGCAGCCCAGCTCCCTTCCCGCCGCGGGCCCTGCGGGCTGCGCGGCGGTAGAAGCCCAGCTGGCGGCGAAGGACATCCGGTTTGAGCCGAACCGCAAGACGGTCGCCGTCGAGCCCGGCCGCGTGGTGTTCGACCGCGGGGAACTGCCCTGCCACCTGCTGCTGGCGGTACCACCCCACCGGGTGCCCGCGGTGCTGGTGGAAAGCGGCCTGGCGGAGGACGGGTGGGTGCGGGTGGACCCCCGCACGCTGCGGACCCGGCACGAGCGGGTGTTTGCGGTGGGCGACGCGGTGGAGATCCCCATGGCGAACGGGATGCCCCTGCCGAAGGCGGGCGTGTTCGCGGAAGCACAGGCGCAGGTGGCGGCCTCGTGGATTCTGCACGACCTGGGCTTGGGGCGGCCCGCGGAGTTTGACGGCTACGGGTACTGCTTCGTGGAGGTGGGCGGGCAGCAGGCGGCCAAGGTGGTGGGGCACTTCCTGGCGCACCCGGGCCCCCAGGTGCACGTCTCCGAGCCCACCCACGCCGCGTGGGAGGAAAAGCTCGCCTTCGAGCGGCAGCGGCTTTCCGCGTGGCTGTAAGGACCCTGCGGTGCGCGCTGTGCTGGTCCGGGGGGAAAGACTCCACCCTGGCCCTGTACCGCCTCCGGCAGGACGGGGTGGCCGTGGAGTGGCTGTTGAACCTGTTTGAGGCGAGCTCCGGCAGAGTCCGGTTCCACGGGGTCCGGGCAGAGCTGGTGCAGGCGCAGGCCCGCGCCCTCGGGGTGGAGCTGGTGCAGCGGCCTGTGGGGCCGGACGGGTTCGAGGCCGCGTTCCGCGCGGCCTTGGCGGAGCTGAAGCATGCCGGCTGTAGCGCCGTGGCGTTCGGCAACGTGCACCTGGAGGACGTGCGGGCGTGGTACGAGGACCGGGTGCGGGCCGCACAGCTGGCGCACGTAGAGCCCCTGTGGGGCACCCCGCCGGGTGCCGTGGTGCGGGAGTTCTTGGCAAAAGGGTTCCGGGCCGTGGTGGCCTCCGTGGACCTGTCCCGCGGGCGGCCCGAGTGGGTCGGCAAGTCCCTGGACGAGGAACTCCTCCGGGCGGTGGAGGCTTCTGGGGCCGACCCGTGCGGGGAGCACGGCGAGTACCACACCTTCGCGTTCTGCGGGCCCTTGTTTGCCCGGCCCGTGCGGTTTCGGGTGGCCGGCGTCCTGGAACGGGACGGCCACCGGTTCGCCGACCTGGTGCTGGAGCAGGTCCCGTGAAGCCTGGGTTGGTGCCAGGGACCGCGGCCCGGCTGGAGGTGGTGGTGGACGAGTCCATGGTGGCGCGGTTCGACCGCCTGGGCCTGGTGCACCCCGTCTACGCCACGTGGGCGGTGGTCCGACATATGGAGGAGGCCAGCCGCATGCTGCTGCTGCCCTACCTGGAACCGCACGAGGACGCGGTGGGCTGGGCGGTGGAGGTGGTGCACCTGGCACCGACTCCGGTGGGCATGCGGGTACAGGTGGAGGCCACCCTGGAGGCGGTGGAGGGGCGGCGGGTGCGGTGCAGGGTGGAAGCGTGCAACGAGCGGGAGAAGGTGGCGGAGGGGACCCACGTGCAGGTGGTGGTCCCGCGCGGCTGGCTGCGGGACCGCCTGCGGCAGGGGGGATCGCCACACCCTGGCCGTCAGGCGACCGGCGCGTAGCGGGCCAGCAGCTCGCCCCGGTACTCCCGCAGCTCCCGCAGCTCCAGCCGGATGGGGACCTCCACCGGTCCGGAGAGGATCCGGCCCGCCTGGCCGCCCACCACCAGGGGCGAGATGGTGAGGAACAGCTCGTCCACCAGCTGGTCTCGGAACAGCTGTGCGTTCAAGGTGGGACCTCCCTCGCACAGGACCCACCGGACGCCTTGTGCCCGGAGCCGCCGGAGGGCTTCCGCCAGGTCCACCTGGCCCGCCCCACACGGCACCACTTCTGCCACCCGCCGGAGCCGCTCCACCTGCTGCGGGGGTGCCTGGTCCGTGGTGAGGACCAGCGGCCGGTGCTGCGGGTGGGAGAACAGCTTGGCTGCAGGGTCTAGCTCCAGCCGGCGGGAGACCACCGCCAGCCGGGGGACCGGCGCCAGCCCCCGCTGTCGCCGGCGCAGCTGCCCGTCCGGGCCGGGGTCCGGCGGCCCGTAGCGTTCCGCGCGGACCGTACCCGCGCCCACCAGCACCACGTCGCAGGCCTCCCGCAGGCGGCGGAAGGCCAGCCGGTCTGCGGGGCTGCCCATCCCGAGGGTCCGCCCGCCCACGTGGGCCGCACCGTCCGCGGTGGCCACCATGTTCACGTACACGTAGGGCCGGTCTTCCCGTTGCGGGAAAACCAGGCCGCCGTACAGCTCGTCCAGCGGCTCCTCGCGGGCGTGCGGGAGGAGTACCCGTACGGCTTCCACTCCGCGCCTCCTGTGGCTGGCTGTTCGGCCCGTGCGGGGTGGAATCCTTGACAGGGGGGCGGTGCCATCGAGGATAATGCGGCCGCGATGACGAGCGGCAGTTCAGGTAGGCTGCTGGTACCCCGTCCCTCGCCTGCCTGGGGGACCCCCGGCGCGACCTAGCCGGCCGCCCCGGCGCCCTCCGGCGGAGGGGGCGACCGGAGGCGAGCCGTGGTGACCGCCATCCTCGACCCAGAAAACGTCGGCGTCGAGCAGCTGCGGGCCCTGTCCCCGCAGGAGCTCGCGGACTTCCTGTTGGGACTCCCCGCCCCCGCCCTCGCACAGCTGGTGGCCCGCCTGGGTCAGGACGCGGTGGCGGAGCTGGTGGCGGAGCTGGACTCCCACGACGCCGCACGCCTGTTGTTGAAGCTCAGCCGCCCGCAGGCCGCGGACGTCCTGGAGGAGATGCCCCCGGACGACGCCGCGGACGTGCTGGAGGAGCTGGCCCCGCAGGAGGTGGCCACCCTCCTCACCGAGATGGAAAAGGACCGTGCCACTGCCCTCAAGGGGTTGCTGGCCTACCCGGAGGGGACCGCGGGCAGCCTGATGACCCCGGAGTGCATCACGGTCCGGCCGGACCTCACCGCGCAGGAGGCCCTGGCGGTGATCCGCCGGGCCGCGGAGGACGCGGAGACGGTCCACTACGTGTACGTCACCGACCCGGACACCCAGAGGCTGCTGGGTGTGCTGTCCCTGTACCGGCTGGTGTTCAGCCGCCCGGACACCCTGGTGCGGGACCTGATGACGCGGGACGTGGTCAAGATCCGGGCGGACGCGCCCCAGGAGGAGGCTGCGCGGCTCGTGCAGCGCTACGACTTCGTGTCGCTCCCCGTGGTGGACCACCAGGACCGTCTGCTGGGCATCATCACCGTGGACGACGTCCTGGACGTCCTGCAGGAGGAGTTCACGGAGGACTACGCGCGCCTGGTGGGCGCGGACGCGGAGGCCATGGCGCGGCGGTCCCCGCTGCAGGCGGCCCGGCTGCGGCTGCCGTGGCTGCTGGTGACCCTGGCGGTGGAGCTGGGCGCGGGGTTCGTGATCTCCCGGTTCGACGAGGTCCTCACCCGGGTGATCCTGCTGGCGTCGTTTATGCCCATCATCTCCGCCATCTCCGGCAACGTGGGGCTGCAGGCGGCGGCCATCGTGGTCCGGGGACTGGACACCGGACACGTGACCTTGAAGGGCTGGTGGGCCGCGGTCCGCAAAGAGCTCGCCACCGCGGCGGCGATGGCGGGCGTGGTAGGCTCCCTCTTGGGCGGCATCGGCGTGGCCTGGTCGGGCAAGATGTCCTTCGGGCTGGTGATCGGAGTCGCGCAGGTGGCCGCCATGCTCACCGCGGGCCTGATGGGCACGCTGTTCCCCCTGGTGTCCAAGCGGCTGGGGTTTGACCCTGCCACCACCGCGGGCCCCTTCGAGACGGCGTTCCAGGACGTGGTGGGGTTTGCGGTGTTCTTGTGGCTGGCCTCGCGGCTGCTGCACTTCTTGGTGTAGAAGCGGCCGTGCGGTGACAAGGCAGGCGGGGAGGGTCGGGTGCCCGTCTACAAGGCGGAGGGGGTGGTCCTGGGCCGGCGCAACCTGGGCGAGGCGGACCGGGTGCTCACGTTGTTCACCCGGGAGTTCGGCCGGCTGCAGGCCAAGGCGAGGGCGGTCCGGAAGACCACCAGCCGCTTGGCGGGCCGGCTGGAACCCTTCACCCACGCCCGGTTCCTCCTGGCCCGGGGCCGGTCCGTGGACGTGGTAGCGCAGGTGGAGGTGGTGGCGGGGCACGCGGCCCTGCGGGAGGACCTGCGCCGGCTCAGCTACGCGTGGCTGGTGGCGGAGCTGACCACCCACCTGGTCCCCGAGGCGGAGCCGCACCCCGAGGTGTTCGGGCTCCTGTTGGCGGCTCTGCGGCTGCTGGAGGACTCCGACCCCGCGGCGTCCACCGCGTGGTACGGGCTGCAGCTGTTTCGTTCCTTGGGGTACGCCCCGGCCACCCACCGGTGCCCGGGCTGCGGCCGCCCGGCTTCCAGAGACCGGTGGAGCCCCCTGCTGGGCGGGTTCTGCTGCGTGCGGTGCGCGGCGGAAGACCCCCGCGGGGCCCGGTTGACCGCAAAGGCCGCAGGGCTGGTGCACTTCTTGCTGCGCGGGTCCGCGGAGGAGGCGAGCGAGCTCCGGGTGTCCCCTTCTGCCGCGCAGGAGCTGGTGGGTGCGGTGGTGGCGTACGCGGAGGCGCGGGCGGACCGCCCGCTCCGGGCGGCGCGGGTGGCGCAGCTGCTCGGGGGGCCGTGATGGGGGCGGCTTCCAGGAGACCGGGCGGCGGCGTCGAACCAACACGGCAGGAGGTGCGCGCATGGAGGTGGACCTGGAGCAGGCGAAGCGGGCGCTGGCGGTGGTGGCAGAGGCGCTCAGCCAGTGCCGGGGCGTGATCCGGCAGGACCGCAGCGGGATGCTGCGCATCCGCACGGAGGAGAAGACCATCGAGCTGCCGGTCCTGTGGGCTGCGGCGGGGTTGGTGGCCTTCGCGGTGGCCTCCGTGCTGGCCAGCTGGCCGACCGGCAAGCCCCGGGAAGAGGAACCCCTGGGGATCGGCTGAGGCCGTTTGCGGACCCCGCCCCCGGTCCGGTACAGTCAGGGTCCGAGGGACAGGCGAGGACGGTGAGGCGCGGAAGAGGGGCCGTCTAGCGAGCCCGGGGCAGGTGGGACCGGGTCGGCCCGCTGCCGCGTGGCGCACCGGAGCTGGAAGCTTCAAGCCGGCGCGTAGAGCTTCCCGGCGGCCCCCCGTGAGCGGGGCGCAGAGGGCCGGGCCGAAAGGCCCGGAACCAGGGTGGGACCGCGGAGATCCTCCGTCCCTGGGCGGAGGGTCTCTTTCCTTGTGGAGGGACGGTGCTGTTCCAAGAGCTCGTCTTGGCTTTGGACCGTTTCTGGGCGGACCACGGCTGCGTGCTCCAGCAGCCCTACGACGTGGAGGTGGGTGCGGGCACCAAGCACCCCGCCACCTTCCTCCGGGCCCTGGGGCCGGAGCCCTGGAGGGTGGCGTACGTGCAGTTCTCCCGGCGGCCGCAGGACGCCCGCTACGGCGACAACCCCAACCGCCTGGGCGGCTACTACCAGTACCAGGTGCTCCTCAAACCCTCCCCGGACGACGTGCAGGAGGTGTACCTGCGCAGCCTGGAGCACCTGGGGGTGGACTTGCGCCGCCACGACGTGCGGTTCGTGGAGGACGACTGGGAGGACGCCAGCCTCGGCGCGTGGGGCGTGGGGTGGGAGGTGTGGTTGGACGGGATGGAGATCACGCAGTTCACGTACTTCCAGCAGTGCGGCGGGCTGGACTGCCGGCCCGTGTGCGCGGAGATCACGTACGGGCTGGAGCGGCTGTGCATGTACCTCCAGCGCAAGAGCAGCGTGTTCGAGCTGGAGTGGGCACCCGGGGTGACCTACGGGGAGCTGCGGCACCGGGAGGAGGTGGAGAGCAGCCGCTACGGGTTCGAGGTGGCGGAGGTGGCCCGGCTGCGCCTGCTGTTTGAGGCCTGCGAGCAGGAGGCGGCGGTGGCGTTGCAGGCGGGGCTGGTGTGGCCGGCCCACGACTACGTCCTGAAGTGCTCGCACCTGTTCAACCTCCTGGACGCCCGCGGCGCCCTGAGCGTGAGCGAGCGGGCGTCCTTGATCGGCCGGTGCCGGCGGCTGGCGCGCCAGGTGGCGGAGGCGTACGTACGCCAGCGGGAGGAGATGGGGTTCCCCCTGCTGCGGGAGGCGGCCCGTGCCTGACCTGTTGCTGGAGGTGGGGACCGAGGAACTGCCCGCGCGGTTCGTGGAACCCGCCCGGGCCCAGCTGGAGGCGGTGCTGGGAGAGGAGCTCCGCCGGCACCGGCTGCCCGCCCGGGCGCTGCGCACCTGGGCCACGCCCAGGCGCCTGGCGGTCCTGGCAAGCGGCGTGCCCGCCAGGCAGCCGGACGCGGAGCAGGAGGTACGGGGCCCTGCCGCCGCCGCAGCCTTCGACCCCCAGGGGCGTCCCACCGCGGCGGCCGTGGGCTTTGCCCGCAGCCAGGGAGTGCCCGTGGAGAGCCTCCACCGCAAGCGGACTCCCACAGGCGAGTACGTGTTCGCGCGGAAGGTGGTGGCCGGCCGGCCCGCCCGGGAGGTGTTGGGCGAGCTGCTGCCCCAGGTGATCGGCTCCCTGAGCTTCCCCAAGACCATGCGGTGGGCGCACTACGACCTGCGGTTCGCGCGGCCGGTGCGGTGGGTGGTGGCGCTGCTGGACGAGGAGGTGGTGCCCTTCGAACTGGCGGGAACCCGTGCGGGGCGGGCCACGTACGGCCACCGCCAGCTGAGTCCGGGGCCCCACGAGCTCCGGACGCCCGCGGACTACGAGGAGGTCCTCCGGCGTGCCTACGTGCTGGCCGACCGCGTGGCGCGCCGGACGGAGGTGGTGCGGCAGGTGCAGGCCTGCGCCCGGGAGGTGGGCCGCCCGGAGCTCCCGGACGAGCTGGTGGACGAGGTCACGGACCTGGTGGAGTGGCCCACGGCGTTTTTGGGGCGGTTTGACCCCCGGTTCGTAGCCGGCGACCATGCCCTCCCGGACCCGGTCCTGGTCACCGTGATGCGGCACCACCAGCGGTACTTCCCCATCCGCGGGCCGGACGGACGGTTGGTGCCGAGCTTCGTGGGCGTGCGGAACGGGGACACCGAGGGCCTGGAGGTGGTCCGGGAAGGCAACGAGTGGGTCCTGCAGGCGCGCTTAGTGGACGCCGCCTTCTTCTACCAGGAGGACCGCAAGCGCCGCCTGCGGGACTGGGCAGGGCGCCTGGCGGCCATCGCCTACCACGAACGCTTGGGATCCATGCAGGAGAAAGTGGACCGGTTGGTGCGCCTGTGCCGCTGGCTGGCGGAAGCTGCCGGCCTGGACCCCGCTCAGGCATCCCTGCTGGACAGGGCCGCCCGGCTGTGCAAGGCGGACCTGGCCACCCACCTGGTGGGCGAGTTCCCCGAGCTGCAGGGGGTGGTGGGGTCCATCTACGCGCGTCTGGACGGCGAGGCCCCGGAGGTCTGCGAAGCCATCGAGGAGCACTACCGCCCACGGGCAGCGGGAGAGGGGCCTCCCCGTTCCCCCCTGGGTGCCCTGCTGGCAGCGGCAGACCGGGCGGACGCGGTGGCCGGGTTTGTGGGAGCGGGGATGGTCCCCACCGGCTCGTCGGACCCGTACGGGCTGCGGCGCGCCGCCTGGGGGCTGCTGGAGGCCCTGCATGCCCTCCGGGAGCGGGCGCCCGTACCCCTGGGTGGGCTCATGGAGCAGGCGGTGCGGGGCTACGGGGACCGGCCGGACTTCGAGGGTGCCGGGGAGCGGGTGGCGGCCTTCCTGACCGACCGGGTCCGGGCGTACTGCTTGGAGCGCGGCCTGGGCCACGACGTGGTGGACGCGGTCCTGGCCCTGTGGCCCAGGCAGGTGCCCGACTTCCTGGACGCCCTCCGGCGCGGGGAGGCCCTTCAGCAGTTCCGGAAGGGGCCGGAGTTCTGGGCGGCGTACGAGGCCTTCGACCGCGCCTACCGCATCTGGGACAAACACACCCGCACCTCCGCGTCCGCCCTCGAGCACCCCGCGGAGCGGGCGCTGGACCAGGCCGTAAGAGACCTCCGGGAAACGGTGCCGGGCCTGGTGGCTTCGGGGGACTACGGGCAGGCGCTCGTGGCCCTGGCACGGCTTCAGGCGCCCGTGGCCGACCTGTTCGAGGCGGTGCTGGTGAACGACCCGGACCCCGAGGTGCGGGCCCGCCGGCACGCCCTGCTGAGCCGGGTGGTGGACCTGTTCTGGGAGGTGGCGCACCTGGAGCACCTGGTGGTGACCCGGGAGGGCTGAGGTGGCGGACCTGAGCCGGATCCGGGAGCGCATCGAGGAGGAGGAGGCGCGCAGGCTGGCCCCGCATGCGGCCCTGGCCAAACACTCCCGGGGCCGGGAGGAGCCGGAGCCGGAGGACGACCTGCGGACCTGCTACCAGCGGGACCGGGACCGGATCGTGCACAGCAAGGCCTTCCGACGGCTCAAGCACAAGACGCAGGTGTTCTTGTCCCCGGAAGGCGACCACTACCGCACGCGCCTCACCCACACGGTGGAAGTGAGCCAGATCGCCCGCACCATCGCCCGGGCCCTGCGGCTCAACGAGGACCTCACGGAGGCCATCGTGCTGGCCCACGACCTGGGCCACCCCCCCTTCGGGCACGCGGGGGAGGAGGCCCTGGACCAGGCCATGGCCGCCTGGGGGGGCTTCCGCCACCCGGAGCAGAGTCTGCGGGTGGTGCGGTTGCTGGAACGCCGCCGGCGGTCGGACGGCACCGTTCAGTGGGGCCTGAACCTCACCTGGGAGGTGCGGGACGGCATCGGCGCCCACAGCAAGGGCCGGGCGGATTTGGGCCCGGAGGACACAGGCCTCCCCCACACCCTGGAGGGCCAGGTGGCGCGCCTGGCGGACCGCATCGCCTACGTGCACCACGACACCGACGACGCGGTGCGCGCGGGCCTTTTGCGGGAGGAGGACATCCCCCCCGCGGTGCGGGAGGTCCTGGGGCCCACCCGGGGCCGGTGGCTGGACACCCTGGTGCGGGACGTGGTCGCCACGAGCGAGGACCAGCCGCGCATCCGCATGAGCGAGCCGGTGCGGGAGGCCCTGAACCACCTGAAGGAGTTCCTGTTCGAGCGGGTGTATCTGAATCCCCAGGCCAAGGGCGAGGAGCCGCGGGCAAAGCGCCTCCTGCGGATGCTGTTCGACTACTACATGGACCACCCGGAGGAGGTCCCCGGGGAGTACGGGGAGCTGTTGGAGCGGGGCGAGCCCCTCCACCGGGTGGTGTGTGACTTTTTGGCCGGGATGACGGACCGGTACGCGGTGAGGAAGGCGGAGCAGCTGTTTTTGCCGAAGAGCTGGGAGCTGTAAGGCTTCCGCGCGTTTCCAGGACACAAGGAGGTGAGCGCGTTGGACGCGACGTGGTGGGCTCCTGTGGCGGGGGTGGTGAGCCTGGTGTACGCGGGCTACCTGGCGGCCTCGGTGGCCCGGCGGGAGGCGGGGACGCCCCAGATGCAGGCCCTCATGGAGGCCATCCACGAGGGCGCCATGGCGTTCCTGCGGCGGGAGTACCGGTCCATCGCGGTGTTCGTGGCGGTGCTGTTCGTGATCCTGGCGGCCCCGGGGCTGGTGCCGCAGATCACCCCGCAGACCGCGGTGTGCTTCGTCCTGGGCGCGGCCTGTTCCCTGCTGGCCGGCTTCTTCGGGATGCAGATCGCCACCCGCGCCAACGCCCGGACCGCCCACGGAGCCCGGCACGGGCTGGCGGAGGCCATGCGGGTGGCCTTCCCGGGCGGCGCGGTGATGGGCATGACCGTGGTGGGCCTGGGAATCCTGGGCGTGGGGCTGCTGTTCTTGTGGCTGCGGGACCCCAACCAGGTGATCGGCTTCTCCCTGGGTGCTTCCTCCGTGGCCCTGTTCGCCCGCGTGGGCGGCGGGATCTACACGAAGGGGGCGGACGTGGGGGCAGACCTGGTGGGGAAGGTGGAGGCCGGGATCCCGGAGGACGACCCGCGGAACCCCGCGGTCATCGCGGACGCCGTGGGCGACAACGTGGGCGACGTGGCCGGCATGGGGGCGGACCTGTTCGAGTCCTACGTGGGGTCGGTGATCGCGGGGCTGGCCATCGGGCTGGCCCAACACGGCGACCGGGGGGCCGGCCTGGCTCTGGCCTTGGCCGCGGTGGGGGTGCTGTCCGGCATCCTGGGTACCTTCTTCGTGGGAGCGGGGGCCGGCCGCAGCCCCCAGGCCGCCCTGCGGGTGGGCACCTTTGCGTCCGCGGGGTTCATGCTGGTGGGTTCGTACCTGACCACCCAGGCCCTGTTCGGGGATCTGCGGGCCTTCTGGGCCACCGCGGTGGGGCTGGCCAGCGGGATCGTGATCGGGCTGGTGGCGGAGTACTACACCTCCGGCCGGGAAGTCCAGCGGCTGGCGGAGTCTGCCCGTACGGGGCCCGCCACCGTGCTCATCGCGGGGACCGCCCTGGGCATGCTGAGCACCGTGGTGCCGCTTGTGGTGATCGCCCTGTCCACCATCGTGGCCTTCCGCCTGAGCGACTTCTACGGCATCGCCCTGGCGGCCATCGGCATGCTGTCCATCACGGGCATGACGGTGTCGGTGGACGCCTACGGGCCCATCGCGGACAACTCCGCGGGCATCGCGGAGATGGCGGGCTTGGGCCGGGAGGTGCGGGGGGTGGCGGACCAGCTGGACGCCGTGGGGAACACCACCGCGGCCATCGCGAAGGGCTTCGCCATCGGTTCCGCGGCGCTCACGGCCCTGGCGCTGTTCTTCTTCTACCGGCAGTCCGCCGGGCTAGAGGCCATCAACATCATGGATCCCGACGTCACCGCAGGGCTGTTCATCGGCGGCATCGTACCGTTCCTGTTCGCGGCCCTGGCCATGCGGGCGGTGGGCCGGACCGCGGAGCTCATGGTGTCGGAGGTGCGGCGGCAGTTCCGGGAGATCCCCGGGCTCCTGGAGGGCAAGGCGCGGGCAGACTACGCGCGGTGCGTGGACATCGCCACCGCGGGGGCCCTGCGGGAGATGCTGGCGCCTGGCCTGGCGGCGGTGGCGATCCCCCTGGTGGTGGGGCTGGTGCTGGGCAAGGAAGCCCTAGGGGGGCTGCTGGGCGGGGCCATCGTCACAGGGGTCCCCCTGGCCCTGTACCTGGCGAACAGCGGCGGCGCGTGGGACAACGCCAAGAAGTTCATCGAGGAGGGGCACCTGGGGGGCAAGGGCTCGGACGCGCACCGGGCGGCGGTGATCGGCGACACGGTGGGGGACCCGTACAAGGACACGGCGGGGCCGTCCCTGAACATCCTGATCAAGCTCATGACGGTGGTGGCCCTGGTGTTCGCACCGCTGTTCCGGTGACCTACGCCATCCCGGTTGTCGGCCGCGCCCGTGGCATGCGAACATAAATTCGCACATGCCGAGTCAGGCGGCCCGAGAGCAGGTCCGCAGCCGGACCGACATCGTGGAGCTGGTCTCCGCCTACGTGACCCTGCGCAAGCAGGGCAAGCGCTACGTGGGCCTGTGTCCGTTCCACAGCGAGCGGACGCCCAGCTTCACCGTGGACCGGGAACGGGGGCTGTTCCACTGCTTCGGGTGCGGGGCAGGGGGGGACGTGTTCGAGTTCGTCATGCGGGCCCACGGCCTGTCCTTCCCCGAGGCCCTGCGGGAGCTGGCGCGCAGGGCCGGGGTTCCCCTGGAGGAGCCCCGGGAGGACCGGGGCGAGTGGGAGCGTTGGCTGCGGGCTGCAGACGGCGCGGCCGGCTTCTTCGAACGCTGCCTGGCGCACCGGGAGACGGGTAGGGTCGCCAGGGAGTACCTGCACCGCCGCGGGGTGGACCCGGCCACCGCCAGGCGTTTCCGGCTCGGCTACGCGCCTGACTCCTGGGACGCCCTCCTCCGGCACCTCACGGCCCAGGGGTACGAGCCACAGCTCCTGGAACGGCTGGGGCTCGTGCACGCCCGGGCAGAGGGGGGCTGGTACGACGCCCTCCGGCACCGCCTCGTGTTCCCCATCTTCGACCCCCAGGGGCGTGCCGTGGCCTTCGGCGGCCGTGCCCTCCGAGACGGCGACCCACCGAAGTACCTGAACTCCCGAGACAGCCCCCTGTTCGCGAAGGGCAGGAGCCTGTACGGCCTGCACCTGGCCCGGGAGGCCATCCAGCGGACCGGGCGGGCGGTGGTGGTGGAGGGCTACATGGACCTGGTGGCCTGCCACCAGCACGGGATCCAGGAGGCGGTGGCGACGTTGGGGACCGCCCTCACCCCCGAGCAGGCGGCGCTGCTGCGCCGGTACGGGCAGGCGGTGGTGTTGGTGTACGACTCCGACGAGGCGGGCGGCCGTGCCGTGGAACGCGCCCTGCCCGTGCTGGAGGAGGCGGGACTGGACGCCCGGGCGGCGGTGCTCCCGGACGGCCTGGACCCAGACGCCTTCCTCCGCCAGCACGGCCGTGACCCGTTCCTCCGGCTGGTGGACGCCGCGGTGGGCCTGGTCCAGTTCGCCCTAGAGCGGAGCCTGCGCCGCCACCCGCCCAGCCCGGAAGGAAAAGTACGGGTGGTGGAAGAAGTCCTCCCGTTGATCGCCAGCGTCCGCCACGACGTCGCTCGGTCCGAGCACATCGCGCAGCTCAGCCAGCGTCTGGGAGTCCCGGAGGATGCGGTGCGCGCGCGGTTGCGCGCGCTGCGGAGGGGCGGCGCCCGGGGCCCGCGGGAGGCCGACCCCGTCCGGCTGGCGGCGGAAGACCCGCAGCAGGTGGCAGAGCGCCACCTGCTGCAGCGGATGGTAGACGACGAGGCGACCCGGGCGCGGCTCGGCGAGGTCCTCCGGGAGGAGGACTTCCTGGACCCCCTGCACCGGGAGATCTTCTCGGCGCTGCGGCGGACCGGGGACCTGCACGCGGTCCGGGAGGGGCTGTCGGAAGCCGGGCGCGGGGTGCTGAACCAGCTGGTGTTCGGCCCCCGGCCGCCCCGGCCGGACGTGGACGGCTGGCTGGCCCGCGTCCGGGCAGAGCAGCGGAAGCGCCGGGCGGGGGAGCTGCTGGCGGAGATCGCCCGGGCGGAGCGGGCAGGGGACTTCCACCGGGTGCGGGCGCTGCAGGAGGAGTTGCGGGCGCTGGCGGACTGAGCGGGAGGAAGCCGGGCCGGGCGGTCGTTCTACGGAAGGGTGACGCCCCCTGGAGGAGTACGCCGGGTAAGGAGAGTCGGTCCCATGGCTCGGGAGAAGGCACAGCGTGCGGTGCCACCGCGGAAGAAGCCGGTGGTGGACCTGCGTCCGCTCAGCGAGGACCTGTCGCCCGAGCTGCGGGAGCTCATCGAGCTGGGGCGCAAGAAGGGCTTCCTGCTGTACGAGGAGATCGTCAAAGCCATCCCCGCGGTGGAGCAGAACACCGAGGAGAGCGAGCGGGTGCTCAACCTCCTCCAGGAGATGGACATCGCGGTGAAGGACAGCGAGGAGGAAGAGGAGGAGCAGGAGAAGGCCGCGGAGCTGGAGCCCCTGGAGGGGATCTCCATCGACGACCCGGTGCGCATGTACCTGAAGGAGATCGGCCGGGTCCCCCTGCTCACGGCCCAGGAAGAGGTGGAGCTCGCCAAGCGCATGGAGCGCGGGGACGAGGAGGCCAAGCGGAAGCTCATCGAGGCGAACCTGCGGCTGGTGGTGGCCATCGCGAAGAAGTACGTGGGCCGGGGGATGCTGTTCTTGGACCTCATCCAGGAGGGGAACCTCGGCCTGATCCGGGCGGTGGAGAAGTTCGACTGGCGGAAGGGCTTCAAGTTCAGCACCTACGCCACCTGGTGGATCCGGCAGGCCATCACCCGGGCCCTGGCGGACCAGGCCCGCACCATCCGCATCCCCGTGCACATGGTGGAGACCATCAACAAACTGGTGCGGGTGTCCCGGCAGCTGCTCCAGCAGAAGGGCCGCGAGCCCACGCCCGAGGAGATCGCGGAGGAGATGAAGCTGCCCGTGGAGCGGGTGCGGGAGATCATGAAGATCGCCCAGGAGCCCATCTCCCTAGAGACCCCCATCGGGGAGGAGGAGGACAGCCACCTGGGCGACTTCATCGAGGACGCGGAAGCCCTGGCCCCCGCGGAAGCCGCCAGCTACACCATGCTGAAGGAGCAGCTGGAGGGCGTGCTGGAGACCCTCACGGCCCGGGAACGGAACGTCCTGAAGCTGCGCTTCGGCCTGGAGGACGGCCGGCCCCGGACCCTGGAGGAGGTGGGCCGGGAGTTCGGGGTCACCCGGGAGCGCATCCGGCAGATCGAGGCCAAGGCCCTGCGCAAGCTCCGGCACCCCTCGCGCAGCAAGCGGCTGAAGGACTTCATCGAGTAGGCGCCCCGCGGTGAAGGGAGACGTGCGCGACCCCAGCCTGGCCCCCGCGGGCGTGCGGCGGGTGGAGTGGGCGGAGGGCCAGATGCCGGTCCTGCGTCGCATCCGCCACCGGTTCGCCCAGCAGCGGCCCCTGGAAGGCCTGCGGGTGGCCGCGTGCCTGCACGTGACCACGGAGACCGCCAACCTGGTGCGGACCCTGGCCGCGGGCGGAGCGCAGGTGGCCCTGTGCGCCAGCAACCCCCTTTCCACCCAGGACGACGTGGCCGCGGCCCTGGTGGCGGAGTACGGGATCCTGACCTTCGCGGTGCGGGGCGAAGACCGCGACACGTACTACCGCCACATCCACCAGGTCCTGGACACCCGTCCGCACCTCACCCTGGACGACGGCGCGGACCTGGTCACCACCCTGCACCGGGAGCGCACGGACGTACTGCACACCGTGCGGGGCGGCACGGAGGAGACCACCACGGGAGTGGTCCGGCTCCGGGCCATGGCCCGGCGGGGCGCGCTGCGCTACCCCGTGGTGGCGGTGAACGACGCCAAGACCAAGCACTGGTTCGACAACCGCTACGGCACCGGGCAGTCCGCGGTGGACGGCATCCTCCGGGCCACCAACCTGCTCCTGGCAGGGCGCGTGGTGGTGGTGTGCGGGTACGGGAGCTGCGGCCGCGGGGTGGCGGCGCGGGCGCGGGGGATGGGCGCGCACGTGCTGGTGACGGAGGTGGACCCCCTGGCCGCGCTGGAGGCGGTAATGGACGGCTTCCCCGTGGTCCCCATGTCGGAGGCGGCCGCCCGGGGCGAGGTGTTCATCACGGTCACGGGGAACCGGGACGTGATCCGCCAGGAGCACTTCGCGGCCATGCGGGACGGCGCGGTGCTGGCCAACGCGGGGCACTTCGACGTGGAGATCGACGTGTCTGGCCTGCGCAGGATGAGCACAGGCTCCCGGAAGGTCCGGGAGCACGTGGAGGAGTTCACCCTCCCCGACGGCCGGCGGCTGTACCTGCTGGCGGAGGGACGCCTGGTCAACCTGGCCGCCGCGGAGGGGCACCCCGCGGCCGTCATGGACATGTCCTTCGCCAACCAGGCCCTGTGCGTGGAGTGGCTGGCCCGGTCCGCGGGGGACCTGGCCCCCCAGGTGTACCCGGTCCCCGAGGCCATCGACCGGCAGGTGGCGGCCTTGAAGCTGGAGGCCATGGGGGTGCGCATCGACCAGCTCACCCCGGAGCAGCGCCGGTACCTGGAGTCTTGGGAGGAGGGCACGTAGTGCGGCTGGGGGTGGTGTTCCCGCAGACGGAGATCGGGAGCGACCCGGGCGTGCTCCGGGCGTACGCGCAGGCCGCGGAGGAGGCGGGCTATGACTACCTTTTGGCGTACGAGCACGTGGTGGGAGCCCACCCCGACCGGCTCCGGGAGCTCGGGGTACCCCGACCTCCGTACACCCACGAGTCCCCCTTCCACGAGCCCTTGGTGCTGTTCGGGTTCCTCAGCGCGGTGACCTCCCGTTTGGAGCTCACCGCGGGCGTCCTCATCCTGCCGCAACGCCAGACGGTGCTGGTGGCCAAGCAGGCGGCGGAGGTGGACCTCGTAAGCGGCGGCCGGCTGCGGCTCGGCGTAGGGCTGGGCTGGAACCCCGTGGAGTACGAGGCCCTGGGGCAGGACTTCCGCACCCGCGGGCGACGGGTGGCAGAGCAGGTGGCCCTCCTGCGGCTGCTGTGGACGCAGGAGCTGGTGGACTTCGAGGGACGCTACCACCGCGTGCGCGGAGCCGGGATCCGTCCCCTTCCCGTGCAACGGCCCATCCCCGTGTGGATGGGGGGCAGCGCGGAGCGCGCCCTGCGCAGGGCGGCGCGCGTGGCGGACGGGTGGATCTCGCAGCTGTCCCCTACCCCCGAGGCGCAGGCGTTGGTGGAGCGGGTGCGCGGGTACGTGCGGGAGGCGGGCCGCGACCCGGCCCGGTTCGGGATCGAGGGCCGGCTGCACCTGGGCAGCACGCCCGAGGGGCGGTGGGCGGAGGCGGTGGACACCTGGAGGCGGCTGGGCGGGACCCACCTGGCCGTCAACACCATGCGCAGCGGGCTGCAGACCCCCGACGAGCACATGGCGGCCATCCGCCGGTTCCGGGAGGCGGTCCGGCACCTGCTGTAGTCGCGCCGCAGACACCCTTCCAAACCGCCCGCGGCCCACGTTCCTCCATAGGGATGGAGAAGACGGCCGTGCAGGCGGTGGCGCGGGCGGTGTGCGCGTGGCGCGAGGCCGTCCTGGACCTCCTGTACCCGCCCCGCTGCCAGGTGTGCGGAGGAGGCGGCCAGTTCCCCCTGTGCCGGGAGTGCTGGTGCAGCTTCCCGCGGATCGAACCGCCCGTGTGCCGGGTATGCGGCAAGCCCCTGCGGGGCCCCCCTGAGCTGGCCTTCACCTGCCCGGGCTGTCGGCGTGTCCGGGAAGCGCTGCGGGTCCGGGCCTTCGGCCGCTACGAGGGCCGGCTGCGGGACGCGGTGGCGGCGCTGAAGTACCGGGACAAGCTCGCCCTGGCACAGCCCCTGGGCACCGCCCTGGCGGAGCTGGTGCGCCAAGACCCTGTGCTGTCCGTGGCAGAGGTGGTGGTCCCGGTCCCCCTACACCCCAGGCGGCAAGCGCGGCGCGGGTTCAACCAGGCGGAGGAGCTGGCCCGGGTGGTGTGCCGCGGGATCCGCCGGCCCCTGCGGAGGGCGCTGGTGCGCGTCCGGGACACGCCCTCCCAGACGGAGCTCGCCCAAGAGGACCGGCGGCGCAACGTCAAGGACGCGTTTGCCGCGCGCGAGGAGGTCCGGGGGCTCCGGGTGCTCCTCGTGGACGACGTGGTGACCACGGGGAGCACCGTGCGGGAGTGCGCCCGGGCCCTCGCGGGAGCCGGCGCCACCGCCGTGGGTGTGGCTGCCGTGGCCATGGCCCTCCCGGAGGAGGGGACCTAGCCGGTGAAGCGGAGCAACGGCAGCTCCAGCACCGTGCGGAGTCCGGGAGGCGCCGCGTGTACAAGGGGCAGGGCGTTGGCCACCAGGGCGCAGGTGGCCACGTCCCCGGGCAGGCCACCCGGGATCTCGAACACGAAGGAGGGGTCGCCCTCCACCCGGACCCGGTCCGTGGGATCCTCTAGGTCCAGGGCCATGGTCAGGTCCAGCCGCACGCGCTCCGCGCCGTCTGCGATCCCGGTGGCGGACTGCCACACGCCCTCCACACGCCCCTGCCGGACCACGGGCCGCACCTGGTCCACGATGGCGTCGAGGGTCCAGCCCAAGCCCGCGGCGATCATGGCCACGGACTCGGGCAGGCCCACGTGGCCGACGGCTCCCGCCTGCACGCCCGCTTGGAACTCCTCCTCCGTCATGCCCACGCCCACCTTTCGCTGCAGGGGGAGCCTCCGGGTCCGCACGTCCACCCGACGCTCTGCCACCACCCGCCGCACGGAACGGCAGGGCGCGCTGAGCACCACCGGCAGCAGGTCCATGACGAACCCGGGGTTGACGCCGAGTGCCGTCACCGTGACGCCTGCCGCCTGTGCCGCCTCGTGGATCCGCTGTGCGGTCGCCCTGTGGTGGAACCACGGGTAGCTCAGCTCCTCACACGTGGACACCACGTTCACGCCGCGCGCGACCAACTGGAGGACCTGGGGCTCCACCTGTGCGAGCCGTGACTGGGTGGCGTGAACCGCTATGTCCCCCTCCGGCACCGCCTCCGGGGGTCCCACCACCACCCCGGTGGGCTCCCGGTCCAGCAGCTGGCCCAGGTCGCGGCCCTGGAGGTCCGGGGAGGCGTCCACCGCACCGACCACCCGTACCGTGGGCCGCTCCAGCAGCACCCGGGCTACCCCTAGCCCGATGGGACCCAACCCGTAGTGCACCACCCGGAGCACGCGGGCCACCAACACCTCCAGCTGTTCCTCGCGCCAGTATAGCGGATGGGAAGGGCCGCCCGGAGCGAGGGAAGGACCGGCCCGGCGGCGAAGCGGTCCCCTGTGCCCGGTCTGGCGGTGGTGGCCATCGGCGGGAACTCCCTGCTGCGGAGCGACCAGGACGTCTCCGTGGCCGCGGAGCGCCAGGCCCTGCAGGAGACGGCGGCGCAGCTGGCCGAGATGGTGGCGGACGGGTGGCGCCTGGTGGTGACCCACGGGAACGGGCCCCAGGTGGGGTTCAACCTCCTGCGGGCGGAGCTGGCCGCCAAGGCGGGCTTGCTGCCGCGTCTGCCCCTGGACGTGCTGGACGCGCAGACCCAGGGCAGCATCGGCTACCTGATCCAGGAAGGCCTGGAGCGTGCGTTCCTGCGGCCCGGCGTCCGGCGTCCGGTGGCCGTGGTGGTCACCCGGGTGGTGGTGGACCCGCACGACCCCGCCTTCCAGAACCCCACCAAGCCGGTGGGGCCGTACTACACGGAGGAGGAAGCCCGCAGGCTGGAACGGGAGGAGGGCTGGCACATGGTCCGCCAGCCCCAGGGGTGGCGGCGGGTGGTGCCCTCCCCGGAACCACGGGAAATCCTGGAGCTGGGAGCGGTCCGGACGCTGGTGCAGGAGGGGTACATAGTGGTGTGTGCCGGAGGAGGGGGGATCCCGGTGGTGCCACAGCCGGACGGCACCTACCGCGGGGTGGAGGCGGTGGTGGACAAGGACCTGTCCTCCGCCCTGGTGGCGACCGCCTTCGACGCGGATTTGTTCCTGATCTCCACGGGCGTGGAGCGGGTGGCGTTGCACTTCGGGACCCCGCAGCAGCGGTGGCTGGACCGGGTCCGGGTCCACGAGCTGGAGGAGTACGCCCGTCAAGGGCACTTCCCTCCGGGCAGCATGGGGCCCAAGGTGGAGGCGGTGGTACGGTACCTGCGCGCAGGCGGCCGGCGCGCGGGGATCGCGGCGCCACACGCTCTGGCGGCGGCGGCGCGGGGCGAGGCGGGGACCCAGGCGTACCCGTAGGGGAATCACGTGTGCAGGAGGGAGCTCCATGGAGGTCGAGCTGTCCGCGGTGGCTTCGCGTTTGGGCACGGAAACCGCCTTCGAGGTGTTGAGCCGCGCCCGGGCCCTGGAGCGTCAGGGCCGGCGGGTGGTGCACCTGGAGATCGGGGAGCCGGACTTCGACACCCCCGTGCACGTGGTGGAAGCCGGGGTGCGCGCCCTCCGCGAGGGCCACACCCACTACACGCCCTCTCCGGGCGTCCCAGAACTCCGGGAGGCGGTGGCCCGGTACGTGTCCCGCACGCGGGGCATTCGCGTGGATCCCGCGGAGGTGGTGGTCACCCCCGGCGGCAAGCCGGTGATGGCCTTCACCGTGTTGGCGCTGGTGAATCCCGGCGACGAGGTCATCTACCCCGACCCGGGGTTCCCCATCTACGAGTCCCTGGTGCGGTGGGTAGGTGCGGTGCCCCGTCCCCTGCGCCTGCGGGAGGAGCGTGGCTTCCGGGTGGACCCAGAAGAGCTGGCCTCGCAGATCGGACCGCGGACGAAGCTGGTGATCCTGAACTCGCCCCACAACCCGTGTGGGTCGGTGCTGTCCCGCGAGGACCTGCAGGCCATCGCGGAGGTGTGTTCCCGTGGGAAGGTTTGGGTGCTGTCGGACGAGATCTACAGCCGGATCCTCTACGAGGGGGAGCACCACAGCATCGCCGCCTTCCCCGGCATGCGGGAGCGCACGGTGATCCTGGACGGGTTCAGCAAGACCTACGCCATGACGGGCTGGCGGCTGGGCTACGGGGTGATGCCCGCGCGGCTGGCGGAGGCGGTCACGCGGTTCGCGGTGAACGTGTACTCTTGCCCTGCGGCCTTCACGCAGGTGGCGGGGGTCGCCGCCTTGGAAGGCCCGCAGGAGGCGGTGGACGCCATGGTGGCGGAGTTCCGGCATCGCCGGGACCGCGTGGTGGCGGGGTTGAACGCCATCCCCGGGGTGCGGTGTGCCGTCCCCCAGGGGGCCTTCTACGCGTTCCCCAACATCAGCGCCCTGGACCCCGAGGGGCGCGCGTTTGCGGACTACCTGCTGGAGGAAGCGGGGGTGGCGGTACTGGCCGGCACCGCCTTCGGACCGGGGGGCCGGGGCTACCTGCGGATTTCCTACGCCACCCGTTTGGATAACCTGGAGGAGGCGCTGCGGAGGATGGAGGCGGCCGCGCGGGCTTTCCGCGCGCAGCGGCGCGGCGGAGGTGCGGACTAAGCCCCCGCGGCGCGCGGCAGCGGCACGGATCGTGCTGGGACGTGGGTTTGCGCCATGTCGGATGTCCTGGGTGAGGCGAAGCGCAAGACGTACGCGCTGGCGCACGCGGTGACCCTGCCCACCCTGGCGGTGGTCTGGGGGGCGCGGGCGGACGCGGACGCCTTCGTGCGGTGGGGGTATCCTGCCCTGGCGGGCTTCCTCGTGTGGACCCTGTACGGCCTGCTCTCCGGCCGCGTGCCGCTGCCTAGGCTTGAGCGGAGCCTGTTTGGGTTCGTCTCCTGCTGGGGCCTGGTCTACCTGGCCCACACCCTGTACGGGGTGGCCGACCCCGTCTCCGCGCGGCAGGAGGTGGCGGAGGGACTGTTCCCGGTCCTGGCGGCGCTGTGCGTCCTGTCCCACATGTTCTTCGCGCCGCGGGTTGCCGGCCGACTGTGTGCCCTGTTGATCGCGTCGGCGGCGGTGGTCGGACTCCCCAAGGTCGCCTCCGGCGTGGGCGACCCGCGGTGGCTGCCCGTGGTGGTGGCCCTGTTGCGGATGGAGGCCTTCGTGGCGGCGCTGGCCGCGTGGCTGTACGCCATCGCCCTGGTGAAGGACCGGCTGGCGGAGGAAACGGCCGCCTCCGGCACAGACGCCCTCACGGGCCTGCTGAACCGCCGGGGCCTGTACCGGGCGTTCGACGGCGAAGCGGAGCGCGCGCGTCGGTACGGGTCTGCTCTCGCGGTGATCCTGTTCGACCTGGACCACTTCAAGCAGATCAACGACCGGCATGGGCACGCCGCCGGGGACCGGGTGCTGCGGATGGTGGGCGAGGAAGTCCGCAGGGCCCTACGACCTGCCGACTGCGTGGGGCGGTGGGGCGGGGAGGAGTTCGTGGTGCTGCTCCCCCAGACGGTCCTGGCGGGAGCCGTGGAGGTGGCAGAACGGCTGCGCTACCTGGTGTCGGGGCTGCGGTCGGAGGCGGGCCCTTTGAGCGCCAGTTTCGGGGTGGCGGAGTGGGTGCCCACAGACAACCTGGGCACCCTGGTCCGCCGTGCGGACGGGGCTCTGTACAAGGCCAAGCAGGCAGGCCGCAACCGGGTGGTGGCGGCGACCGAAGGCGCCGCCTAGACTGTCCGGTTTGGGAATGATGCACACGTCACGGATGAGCCCTCTGTTCATCCTCTCCCCTCCAAGCCATGCCCCAGAACATCTGGGCCGGGGGCCGGCCGTGGGTGCGGTAGCCCGAGTGCGGTCGGCGGTGGTTGTAGGACTCCAGGTAGCGGTCCCCCGTCTGCAGGGCCCGGACGTGGGTGAAGAGCCGACGGCGGAACTCGATGCGCCAGCAGGCCTGCGCACTCGCCTCGAGGGTCATAGGCGGTCCGTCGGTCCCGCAAGCGCCCCCAGACGGCCGGCAGGCCTGTGGTCGAAAAACCCCCGGCGGGCCGTTCAGTCCGGTGGAGGCAAGGAGGGGTGTGGATGCTGGCCAAAGTCCGGTCGAGCTCCGTCCTGGGGCTGGAGGCCTACCCCGTGGAGGTAGAGGTGGACGTGGCCACGGGACTTCCGGGCTTTTCCATCGTAGGGCTGCCGGACACCGCGGTGCAGGAGGCCAAGGAGCGCGTGCGGGCGGCCATCAAGAACGCCAACTTCGAGGTGCCCACGCGCCGGATCACCGTGAATTTGGCCCCCGCGGACGTGCGCAAGGAGGGGCCCAGCTTCGACCTCCCCATGGCGGTGGCGGTCCTGGCGGCCACAGGCCAAGTCCCCGCGCAGGCCTGTCAGGGCACCTTGTTCTTGGGCGAGCTCAGCCTGGACGGCGCGGTGCGGCCGGTGAGCGGGGTGCTGTCCGCCGCCCTGCACGCGGCGCGGTCCGGGTTGCGCCGGCTGGTGGTCCCTGCGGACAACGCGCAGGAGGCCGCACTGGTCCCGGGGGTGGAGGTGTACGGCGTCTCGCACCTGCTGGAGGCGGCCCGGTTCTTGTGCGGGGAGATCCAGCTGGCACCCGCGGTGGCGGACGGCTTTCACGAGCCCGAGGAGGAGGACGAGGTGGACTTCACGGAGGTGCGGGGCCAGGAGCACGCCAAGCGTGCCCTGGAGATCGCCGCCGCGGGCGGCCACAACGTGCTGCTGGTGGGTCCCCCGGGTTCGGGCAAGACCATGCTGGCACGCCGGCTCCCCACCATCCTGCCGCCTATGACGTGGGAGGAGGCGGTGGAGGTGACCCGGATTTACAGCGCGGCGGGCGCCCTCCCCGCCCGGGGTGCCCTCCTGAGGCGCCGCCCCTTCCGGGCCCCGCACCACACCGCCAGCTACGCGGCCCTGTTGGGCGGCGGCAACGTCCCGCGGCCAGGAGAGGTGAGCCTGGCCCACCACGGGGTCCTGTTCTTGGACGAGCTGCCGGAGTTCCACCGGGACGCCCTGGAGGCGTTGCGTCAGCCCCTGGAGGAGGGCCGGGTGACCCTGGCGAGGGCCGCCGCCACAGTCACCTTCCCCGCCCGCTTCACCCTGGTGGCGGCCATGAACCCGTGCCCGTGTGGCAGCCGCGGGGATCGCCTGCGGGAGTGCTCCTGTACGCCCTCCCAGGTGCGCCGGTACCAGGCGAAGGTCTCAGGACCCCTGCTGGACCGCATCGACCTGCACGTGGAGGTCCCGCGGCTGGAAAGCCGGGCGCTGGTGGAAGGGCATGTGGGCGAGCCGTCCTCCGCCATCCGGCAGCGGGTGACGCGGGCCCGGCAGGTGCAGCTGCAGCGCTACGCGGGCAGGCCGTACCGCTGCAACGCCCAGGTCCCCGCCCGCGTGCTCCGGAAGGTGGCCGTCCCCGACGCGGCCGGCCGCGAGCTGCTGCGGGCGGCCATGGAACGGCTGGGGCTGTCCGCCCGCGCGTACGACCGGATCCTCCGCGTGGCCCGGACCATCGCGGACCTGGAGGGGGCGGAAACGGTGACGGCCGCACACGTGGCGGAGGCCATCCAGTACCGTTCCTTGGACCGCCCGCGGTGACGGAACGGGAAGCGTACGTGGTGTTGAACGCAGCCCCGGGGCTTTCCGTCCGGGGAAAGCACAGGCTTGTGGAAGCCGCAGGCGGCGCCCTGCAGGCGGTGCGGCTGTCCCGGGCGGAGCTGGCGGAGGTGGTGGGGGAAGCGGCCGCGTTTCGCCTGGAGCGGTTCGTGCACGGCACAGACCCCCAGTCCCTGGTGGAGGACGCGAGGCGGTGTGGGGCAGAGGTGGTGACGGTGTGCGACCCTCACTATCCGGACCAGCTCCGGACCCTGCCAGACCCGCCCTTCGCCCTGTACGTGCGGGGCCAGCTGCCGCGGGCGGTGTCCGTGGCGGTGGTGGGCACCCGCAACCCGTCCGCGGACGGGGAACACGTGGCCCGCCGCATGGGGGCCGAGCTGGCCGCGGCGGGGGTGTGCGTGGTGAGCGGGCTTGCCCGGGGCGTGGACGCGGCGGCGCACCGGGGCGCCCTGGACTCCGGAGGGCCCACGGTGGCCGTCCTGGGCTGCGGGGTGGACGTGCGCTACCCGCCGGGGCACGAACAGCTGGCCGACCAGGTGGCCCGCCACGGGGCGTTGGTGAGCGAGTACCCTCCCGGCACGCGGCCGGCCAAGCACCACTTTCCCCAGCGGAACCGGATCATCAGCGGCCTCGCACGGGCGGTGGTGGTGGTGGAGGCCACCCTCCGCAGCGGCGCGCTGATCACCGCGGACCTGGCGCTGGAGCAGGGCCGGGAGGTGTTCGCGGTGCCCGGCAGCGTGCTGAACCCGCGCTCTGCGGGGCCGCACCGGCTGTTGCGGGAGGGCGCAGGGTGGGCGGAGTCCGCCGCAGACGTGCTCCAGGCGCTGGGGATCCCGCCCGCGTCCGGTCCACCGCCGCACCCGGGCCCGGTGGAACGGCGGCTGCTGGAGGCGCTGCGGGAGCCGCGCTACCCGGACGAGCTCGTGCTGTACGGGCTGGGCGGTGTGGCGGCGGTGAACGCGCTGCTGGTGGCCCTGGAAGTCCGCGGCTGGGTGCAGCGCCTGCCGGACGGGCGGTACGCCGCCCGCGTGTAGGGAAGGCTTTCCCGTGCCTCCGGGGGAGCAGGCGGGGCTTGACAGCCGGCGCGGCAAAGGGTCAAAACTATACCAAAAGTCGGGAGGCTGCCCGTGGAGGGTCCGCCCCGGTACCTGCTGGTGATCTCGGGGGAACACGTCCCTGCCGCTTCCGGTGAGTTCCTGACCCTGTTAGACCCCGCGACCCAGGAACCCTTCGCCCAGGTGGCCGCCGCGGGCCCGGAGGACGTGCACCGGGCCGTGGAAAGCGCCCACCGGGCCTTCCACGCGGGCCCCTGGCGGAAGCTGAACTCCCGGGAGCGCGGCCGGCTGCTCCTGCGCCTTGCCGCGCTGCTACGCGACCACACAGAGGAGCTGGCGCGCACGGAGAGCCGCAACGTGGGCAAGCCCATCCGGGAGGCCCGGGAAGAGGTGCAGTTGGCCGCGGACTGCTTCGAGTACTACGCGGGCGCGGTGAACAAGGTGGGGGGCCACACGGTGCCGGTGGCGGCACCCGGCGTCAGTCTGACCTTCCGGGAGCCCTTAGGGGTCTGCGCCCTGATCGTGCCTTGGAACTTCCCCCTGGCCATCACTTCGTGGAAGGTGGCTCCCGCCCTGGCCATGGGCAACACCGTGGTGGTCAAGCCCGCCACCCAGACGCCCCTCACCGCGCTCCGGCTGGCGGAGCTGGCCCTGGAGGCGGGGATCCCGCCCGGGGTGGTGAACGTACTCCCCGGCCCCGGAGGCGTGGCCGGAGAGGCGTTGATCCGCCACCCCCTGGTGCGCAAGGTGTCCTTCACCGGTTCCACGGAGGTGGGCCGCCACGTCCTGCAGCTGGCGTCTGAGGGGATCAAGCGGGTGACCTTGGAGCTGGGCGGCAAGTCCGCCAACATCGTGTTCGCGGACGCGGACCTGGACCGGGCGGTGCCCTCCGCCGCGTGGAGCGCCTTGGGCAACGCGGGACAGGACTGCTGCGCCCGCAGCCGCCTGCTGATAGAACGCCGGATCTACGACACCTTCCTCGGCCGGCTGGAAGAGGTGATCCGGCAGATCCGGCTCGGCCCCCCGCTGGAAGAGGACACGGAGATGGGCCCCCTGGTGACGGTGGCGCACCGGGAGCGGGTGCGCGGGTACGTGGAGCTCGCCAAGCAGGAGGGCGCGCGTCTGGTGTGCGGGGGGGACGTGCCCGTGGAAGGTCCCTTGCGCCGGGGCGCCTACCTACGGCCGGCCCTGTTCGCGGACGCCCAGCCCCGGATGCGGGTCATGCAGGAGGAGATCTTCGGGCCGGTGATCTGCGCCATGCCCTTCGACACCGAGGAGGAGGCGGTGGCGTTGGCCAACGACACCCGCTACGGCCTGTCGGGCTCCCTGTGGACCCGGGACCTGGGCCGGGCCCTGCGGGTGGCGCGGGCCCTGGAGACGGGCGTGCTGTCCGTGAACTCCGGCCACAGCGTCCACCTGGAGGCCCCCTTCGGAGGGGTGAAGGAAAGCGGGGTGGGGCGCGAGCTGGGGCTGGCGGTGCTGGACCACTACAGCGAGTGGAAGAGCGTGTTCGTGGACACGCGGCCCTGACCCCTCGGGGACAGGGCCGACACCCGAGAAGGGAGGGGGACGCATGGAGGGGAACGGTGTCAGCCGCAGGCAGTTCCTCAGGCGAGGCGCGTCGTCCATGGCCGCCACCATCGCCGCGGCGGCCCTGGCGCGCATGGGGATCCACCCCCGGGAGGTTCGGGCGCAGGAGCGACGGCAGCCGAAGATCAAGTGGCGGATGCAGACGTACGCGGGCACCACCCTGGGGCAGCACGTGATCAAACCTTCCGTCGACGCCTTCAACCTGGCGGCCAACGGCGAGATGGTCATCGAGCTGTACTACGCGGACCAGCTGGTCCCTCAGGGCGAGCTCATCAAGGCCCTGCAGCGGGGCGTGCTGGACGCGGTCCAGACGGACGAGGACTCCGCGCAGTCTCCCGTGGACGTGTCGGTGTTCGGTGCCTACTTCCCCTTCGCCACGGAGTACTCCCTGGACGTGGCCACCTTGTTCCACTGGTACGGGCTGGACAAGATCTGGCGGGAGGCCTACGCGAAGGTCCCCAACGTCACGTGGCTGAGCGCGGGGTCCTGGGACCCGTGCAACTTCGCCACCAGGAAGCCCATCCGGTCCCTCGCGGACTTGCGGGGCCTGCGGGTGTACATGTTCCCCACGGGAGGCCGCTTCATGCGGCGGTTCGGCGTGGTGCCCGTGTCCCTCCCGTACGCGGACGTCCAGATGGCCATCCAGACGGGCGAGCTGGACGGGGTGGCGTGGAGCGGGATCACGGAGGTGTACACGGTGGGGTGGGCGGACGTCACCAAGTACTACCTCACCAACCCCATCTGCGGGGCCTGGATCGGCTCCTACCTGGTGAACACGAAGAGCTGGGAGCGGCTGCCCCGCCACCTGCAGACCCTGTTCCGGCTGTGCATCGACTCCTCCCACTACTACCGGCTGCACTGGTACTGGTGGGGCGAGGCCCACTACCGGGTGAAGGGCGGCAAGCTCCAGCTGACCACCATCCCGGAGAAGGAGTGGGACACGGTGCGGAAGGAGGCCTACAAGTTCTGGGACGAGGTGGCCAAGCGGAGCCCCCGCACCGCCCAGGTGGTGAAGATCCTGCGGGAGTACGCGGAGGTCATGCGCAAGGCGGGGGCCCCGTACCGGTGCGTGTAGCGGCGAGCCAGGCCTCGGGCGCATGAGCCGACCTTCCCCGGCCGGCCCGGCCCACCCCGCGGATCCGGTGGTGCGCCGCATGCCGCGGGCGGTGGTGGTGTACGTACAGCTGGTGGACCGCTTAGGGCGGGCGGTGGGGGGCTTGGCCATGCTCCTCACCTTCGTGCTGGCGGCCATCCTCCTGGAGGCCTCCGTGGCCCGGCTGGCCTTCGGGACGTCCCACATCTGGAGCGTGGAGCTGGCGCAGTTCACCATGTCCGCCTACTACCTGCTGGGCGGCGCCCTGTCGGAGCAGGACGCGGTGCACGTCCGCATGGACCTCTTTTACAGCCGCCTGCGTCCCCGCACCAAGCTCCTCGTGGACGTGCTGACCGCACCGCTCGTCCTCGTGTACCTGGGCCTGCTGTTCTACGGGGGCATCCGCAGCAGCCACTGGGCCCTGGTGAACAACCAGGTGAACTACACCGCGTGGGCGCCGCCCATGGCGCCCGTGAAGATGGTCATGACGGTGGGGATTGGGTTCATGCTGCTCCAGCACCTGGCGGTGTTCTTCCGGGACCTGGCGAAGCTGCTCGGGAGGGCGATGGAGTGAGCCACGACGCCATCGCCCTCCTGATGTTCTTCTCCATGATGGCCCTGCTGGCCACGGGCCAGCGCATGTACGCGGTGATCGGCTTCGTGGGGGTGGCCGCGGCCCTGGGCCTGTGGGGCCCCGAGACCGTGGAGATGCCCTTCGACGCCGCCATCACCACCCTGAACTGGTACCCCCTCCTCACGCTGCCCATGTTCGTGTTCATGGGCTACATGTTCGCGGAGACGGGGATCGCCAACGACCTGTACTACATGTTCCACGTGTGGTCCGGCCCCCTCCGGGGCGGGCTGGCGGTGGGGACCATCCTCATGATGATCCTCATCGCGGCCATCAACGGGCTCAGCGTGGCGGGGCTGGCCATCGGCGCCACCGTGGCCCTGCCGGAGATGCTCCGGCGCGGGTACGACAAGACCATGGTCACGGGCGTCATCCAGGCAGGCAGCACCCTGGGGATCATGATCCCGCCCAGCGTGGTGCTGGTGCTGTACGGGATGATCGCGCGGGTTCCGGTGGGGCAGCTGTGGTTTGCGGGGATCCTGCCCGGGTTGCTTCTGGGAGGGTTGTTCATCCTGTACGTGCTGGTCCGGTGCTGGCTGCAGCCCCACCTGGCCCCGCCCCTGCCGAGGGAGGAGCTGGAGAGGATCACCTGGGGCGAGAAGCTCCGGCTGCTCCGGGCAGGGGTGATCCCCCTGGTGATCTTCGCGTCCATGACCGGGCTGTTCCTGGCGGGGGTCACCAGCCTGGTGGAGTCGTCCGCGGTGGGCATGCTGGCCACCACCCTGGCCGCCGCGGTCCGGCGGCGCCTCACCTGGCGGGCCCTGGTGGACGCCACCCGCAAGACCCTGGGCGTCAGCTGCGTGTTCATGTGGATCATCCAGGCGGCGCTGCTGTTCTCCGCGGTGTTTGACGGCCTCGGCGCCAGCCGCGCCCTGGAGCAGCTGTTCCTGGGACAGTGGCACCTGTCCCCGTGGGCGGTGATCGCCATGATGCAGGCTTCCTTCCTGTTCATGGGAACCTTCCTGGACGACACCGCCATGCTGGTCATCGTGGCGCCCTTGTACGTGCCCCTGGTGAAGAAGCTGGGCTTCGACCTGGTGTGGTACGGGGTGCTGTACACCATCACCTGCCAGGTGGCGTACATGACGCCGCCCTTTGGCTACAACCTGTTCCTCATGCGCGCCATGGCACCACCGGAGATCACCCTGGCGGACATCTACCGTTCCATCACGCCCTTCGTCCTGATCATGATCGTGGGACTGGTCATCGTGATGCTGTTCCCGCAGATCGCCACCTACCTGCCGGAGCTGTACTTCCGCAGGGCCGGGTAGCGGGCGGGGAGGAGGTGAGGGGGTTGCAGCGCAACCAGGCAGAAGGCCGCCTCGGCCTGGAGGACCTGAGGGAGCTGGTGGGCCAGGGCCGGGTGGACACCGTCCTCACGGTGTTCCCGGACCTGTACGGGCGGCTGGTGGGCAAGCGGGTCACGGGGCGGTTCTTCCTGGACCACGTGGCGCCGGAAGGGATGCACGCCTGCGACTACCTGCTGGCCTGTGACATGGAGATGGATCCCGTCCCCGGCTACGCCTTCACCAGCTGGGAAGCGGGCTACGGGGACGTGCGGCTGGTCCCGGACCTGGGGACGCTGCGGGTGGCCTCCTGGCTGGAGGCCACCGCGGTGGTGCTGTGCGACGTGTACGAGGAGGAGGAAGACGCCCTGGTGGAGGTAGCCCCCCGGACCGTGCTGCGGCGACAGGTGGACCGGGCCCGGGCCATGGGGTACGTGGCCATGGGGGGGTCGGAGCTGGAGTTCTACATCCTGCGGGACTCCTACGAGGAGGCGGCCCGCAAGCGGTACGTGGGGCTGGAGCCCATCGGCCGGTACATCGAGGACTACCACATCCTGCAGGGGACCAAGGAGGAGTTCCTGGTGGGCGCCCTCCGGCGCCACCTGGAACGGTCCGGCATCCCCGTGGAGTTCTCCAAGGGCGAGTGGGGGCCGGGCCAGCAGGAGATCAACCTGCGCTACGCGGACTTCCTGGAGACCGCGGACCGGCACACCCTGTTCAAGCACGCGGCCAAGGAGGTCGCCTGGCAGAACAACGTGGCGGTCACCTTCATGGCCAAGTGGGACGAGCGCTACGCGGGCTCCAGCATGCACCTGCACGCCAGCCTGTGGGACGCGGAGGGGAACCGGCCGCTGTTCCCGGGGGAGGAGGCGTTGGGCCCCCTGCGGGTGTCCCCCCTCTTCCGGTGGTTCTTGGGCGGGTGGATGGCGCACCTGGCGGAGATCACCGCCTTCTACGCGCCCTACCCGGCCTCCTACAAGCGGTACGTGGCGGGTTCCTTCGCCCCCACCCGGGTAGCCTGGAGCTACGACAACCGCACCGCGGGCTTCCGGATCGTGGGCCACGGGCCGTCCCTGCGGATCGAGTGCCGGGTCCCCGGGGCGGACGCCAACCCGTACCTGGCGTTCGCGGCCACCCTGGCCGCAGGGCTGGACGGCATCCAGAACCGCACGGAGCCTCCGCCCATGTTCCAGGGGGACGCCTACGGGGCCGCCGACCTGCCGCAGGTGCCCCGGTCCCTGGTGGAAGCGGTGGAACGGTTGGACGGCAGCCGGTGGGCCCGCCAGGCGTTGGGCGACGCGGTGGTGGATCACTACGTGCACTTCTTCCGGACGGAGCAGCGGAAGTTCGACCAGGTGGTGACGGACTGGGAGCGGGCCCGCTACCTGGAGCGGGCGTGAGGGGACGGTGGCAGGGCCGAGGATCGGCATCACCACCTACGGCCGCGACGAGCGGGGCCGCTTCTGCCTGCCCGGAGCGTACGTGGACGCGGTGCGCCAGGCGGGCGGGGTGCCCCTGCTCCTCCCGCCGGGAGAACCACAGCCAGAGCGGGTCCTGGAGGTGGTGGACGGGTTGATCCTCGCGGGCGGCGGGGACCTGGACCCCACGTGGTACGGGGGAGAAGTACACCCCACCCTGTACCTGATCGACCCGGAGCGGGACCGGTTCGAGCTGCACCTGGCGCGGGCCGTGGTGGAACGGGGAGTGCCCGTGCTGGGCATCTGCCGGGGCTCGCAGGTCCTCAACGTGGCCTGGGGAGGGGACCTGGTCCCGCACCTGCCGGAGGACGAGCAGGTCCCGGTCCGGCACCGGTTGCCCGGGCGCGTGCCCACAGACCACGCGGTACGGGTGGACCCCCACAGCCGCCTGGCCGCCGTGCTGGGCGAGGGGGAGCTGACGGTACGGTCCTGGCACCACCAGGCGGTCCGGCGGGTGGCGCCGGGCTGGCGGGCGGTCGCGTGGGCGCCGGACGGGGTGGTGGAGGCGGTGGAGTTCGGCGGTCACCCGTGGGCGTTCGGGGTCCAGTGGCACCCGGAGCTCACGCAGGACCAGACACCGCACCGCCGCCTGTTCGACGCGCTGGTCCGGGCGGCGGCGGAACATGGGACGCGGGGAGGAGGGAACGCATGCGGTTAGCGGGCAAGGTGGCGCTCATCACGGGCGCTGGGAGCGGCATCGGCCGGGAGTCCGCGCTGCTGTTCGCACGGGAAGGGGCCCGGGTGGTGGTGGTGGACGTGAACGCGCAGGCGGGGGAGCGGACCGTCTCCGACATCCTCGCTGTGGGCGGACAGGCCACCTTCTACCGGGCGGACGTCACCCGGGCGGAAGACGTCCGGGGCATGGTGGCGTGCGCGGAGGAGACGTACGGCCGCCTGGACGTGCTGTTCAACAACGCGGGGATCTTCCACCCGGAGGACGGGTCGGTCCTGGACACCGAGGAGCACGTGTGGGACCTGGTGGTGGCGGTGAACCTGAAGGGGGTGTTCTTGGGCTGCAAGTACGGGATCCCCGCCTTGCTGCGGGCGGGTGGGGGCTCGGTGATCAACACCGCCTCCTTCGTGGCCCTCATGGGGTCCGCGGTGTCTCAGGTGGCGTACACCGCCAGCAAAGGCGGGGTGCTGGCGCTGACCCGGGAGGTGGCGGTGGAGTTCGCCCGGAAGAACATCCGGGCGAACGCCCTTTGCCCCGGCCCCGTGGAAACTCCGCTGCTGGCAGACCTTCTGTCCGACCCAGCCCGGCGGCAGCGGCGGCTGGTGCACATCCCCGCGGGCCGGTTCGCCCGTCCCGAGGAGATCGCCCGGGCGGCGCTGTTTCTCGCCAGCGACGAGTCCTCCTACGTGAACGGGGCGGTGTTCGTGGTGGACGGCGGGATCACCGCCGCCTACCTGACGCCGGAGTGAACGGGGGCTGGCAACACCAGGGAAAGGGGGGAACGGGATGCGGCGCATGCGGTTGGCGGCGAACGTGTCGGCGTGGGTGGCCGGCTGGGTGGCGGTCCTCGCCGTGGCGGGGGTGACGCCCGCGGCCACGCCCGTGGTGGTGTACTCCGCCCTGGAGAACGACGAGATCGCGGAGTACCTGAAGGTGGCCCGGCAGGACCTGCCGGACCTGGACATCCGGGTTCTGCGGCTGTCCACGGGGGAGCTGGCCGCCCGGGTGCTGGCGGAGAAGGCCAACCCCCAGGCGGACGTGCTGTGGGGGGTGGCGGCCACCTCCGTCATCCCCATGGTCCGGGAAGGTGTCCTGGAGCCCTACGTCCCCAAGGGGGCGTACAAGATCCTCCGGCAGTTCCGCGACCCGCAGGGGTACTGGACGGGCATCGACCTGTACGTGGGCGCCATCGCGGTCAACACCGTGGAGCTGTCCAAGCGCCGGTTGGCCGTCCCGCGGACGTGGAACGAGCTGCTGCAGCCTGCGTACAAGGGCCTCATCATCATGCCGAACCCGCTGACCTCGGGGACGGGGTTCTTGCACGTGGTGGCGGTGCTCACCAAGTTCGGGGAGCAGCGCGGGTGGGCGTACTTGGCGGAGCTGGACAAGAACATCGCACAGTACACCCGCAGCGGAGGGGCCCCTGCCCGCATGGCCGCGCAGGGGGAGATCCCGGTGGCCCTCTCCCTGGACTTCGCGGTCCTCACCTTCAAGCAGCAGGGCTTCCCCGTGGAGCTGGTGTGGCCGGACGGTACCGGGTACGAGCTGGAGGTGAACGCGCTGCTGAAGGGGGCTCGGAACCCTCAGGCGGCCCGCCGGTTTTTGGACTGGGCCATCAGCCTGAGCGCCATGCGCGCCTACGCCCAGTGGAAGATGGGGGTCACCATGCCGGGGGTGACCGCGGGCCCGCACGTGCCCGCCCTGCACACGGTACCCCTGCTGAAGGTGGACTTCCGGTGGGCGGCGGAGAACCGGCAGCGGATCCTGGAGGAGTGGAAGCGGCGCTTCGCCCGCTAGCACCCCGCCCGCTTTCCCGGGGGTGGAGGGCCATGGAGGCGGAGCTGGTCCTGGACCGGCTCAGCAAACGCTTCGGGTCCGTGGTGGCGGTGGACGGCGTGACCCTGGAGGTGGGCGCGGGGGAGTTCGTGTGCGTGCTGGGGCCCAGCGGCTGCGGGAAGTCCACCCTGCTGCGGCTGGTGGCCGGGTTTGAGACGCCTACCGCGGGCGCCATCTACTACCGGGGCTTTCCCGTCCACCACCTGCCTCCCCAACAGCGCCACTTCGGGATCGTGTTCCAGTCGTACGCCCTGTTCCCGCACATGACCGTGTGGGACAACGTGGCCTTCGGCCTGCGCGTCCGCCGGCTGCCTGCCTCCACCGTGCGGGCCCGGGTGGAGGAGATGCTGGCCCTGGTGGGCCTCCAGCACGCGGGCCGGCTGTACCCCGCCCAGCTCAGCGGGGGCATGCAGCAGCGGGTGGCCCTGGCGAGGGCCCTGGCGGTCCAGCCCCGGGTCCTGCTGTTGGACGAGCCCCTTTCGGCCCTGGACGCCAAGATCCGGGTCCGGCTGCGCGCGGAGATCCGCAGGATCCAACGGGAGCTGGGCGTGACCGTGGTGTACGTCACCCACGACCAGGAGGAGGCGCTTTCCCTCGCGGACCGCCTGGTGGTGATGTGGAACGGCCGGGTCCAGCAGGTGGGCCCTCCCTGGGAGGTGTACCTCCGGCCTGCCACCTCCTTTGTGGCGGACTTCGTGGGCACCACCAACCTCCTGCCCGCCCGGGTGGACGAGCGGGGCAGGGTGTGGTGGGGAGAGGTGGCGCTGGAGGTGGCAAGCGGGCCCACCGCCCCGGGGCCCGTGGTGGTGGCAGTACGCCCCGAGCGGCTGCGGCTGGTGGACGGTGCGGAAGGGACGCCGGGCGGAAACCGCGTGCGGGGCGTGGTGGAGGCGTGGACCTTTTTCGGCCCGTACGTGCGGCTGCACGTGCGGGCGGGAGCCGACCTGCTGGCGGTGGACGTGGCCCAGGAGGTCGTGGCGGACGGTCGCCTGAGGCCACAGGCGCCGGTGTGGCTGCACATCCCGCCGGAGGCCATCCTGCTGTTCCCCCCGTCCCCATGAGTGCGCCCCCCGTGGTGGTCCCGTCCGCCGCCCGCAGGTGGGTGGCACAGGACCTGTGGGTGGGGCGGGGTGTGGGTGCTGTCCTGCTGGCGGCCTTCTGCGTGTTCGTCCTGTACCCGCTGGGGGAGGTGGTGGCCCGGTCCTTCTGGAAGGCGGGCGCCTTCACCTGGGACCACTACGCGGAGTTCCTGCGGGAGCCCAAACTGTTCCAGACCCTGTGGAACACCCTGGTGGTCTGCGTGGTGTCCACGGTGCTCACCGTGTGCCTGGCCTTCGGGTACGCGTACGTGCTGACCCGGACCACCCTGTGGGGACGGTCGGTGCTGTGGACGGTGGGGCTGCTGCCCCTCATCGCCCCCTCCTTCGTGCAGGCGCTGGGGCTGATCTTCCTGTTCGGCCGCAACGGGCTGGTCACCCGGACCCTGCTGGGCCTGGACTGGAGCGTGTACGGCCCGGTGGGGATCGTGCTGGGAGAGGTGTTCTACTGTTTCCCGCACGCCCTGCTGGTCCTGTACACGGGGTTGAGCGGGGTGGACGCCAGCCTGTACGAGGCCGCCCAGAGCCTGGGCGCCCGGGGGTGGCGGATCTTCTGGTGGGTGACCCTGCCCACGGTCCGGTACGCGGTGGCGGGCGCGGCCTTCCTCGTGTTCAACTTGGTGATCACCGACTTCGGCACGCCCGTGGTGGTGGGCGGCGACTACCGGGTCCTGGCCACGGAGATCTACACCCAGGTGTTCGGGCTCCAACGGTTCGGCATGGCCTCGGTGGTGAGCGTGGTGCTGCTGGTGCCCGCGGTGGGGTCGTTCCTCCTGGACGGGTACTTCCGGCGCAAGGCCGCGGCGACCCTGGGAGGCCACAGTCGGCCGTTCCTGCAGCCTACCCGTGGCTGGGGCAGGCTGGCCGCAGGTGGCTTCGCGTGGGGGTGGGCCGGGTTTGTCCTCCTCGTGTACGGGACGTTGGCCGTGGCTTCCGTGGTGCGGGTGTGGGGGTACGACTGGCGGCTCACCCTGGCCCACTACCGCTTCGACGCCCTGGGCGTGCGGGAAGCCTTCCCCACGGGCCTGAAGCTCTCCGGCGTGGCGGCGCTGGCAGGCGCGGGGTTGAGCGTGGTGGTGGCGTACGTGGTGCACCGCCTCCGGCCGTGGGGCAGCCGGCTTCTGTACGCCCTGGCCCTGCTGCCAGCCGCGGTGCCGGGAACCGTGATGGGCCTGGGGTACCTGTTCGCGTTCAACCGGCCACCCTTGGTGCTGGTGGGGACGGCGGGCATCATCGTGCTGTCGTACGTGTTCCGCTTCGTGACGCTGGGGGCGCTCGCCGCCACCGCGGCGCTGCAGCAGGTGGACCGGTCCGTGGAGGAGGCCGCCCACAGCCTCGGGGCCAGCGCCACCCGGACCTTCGTACAGGTCCTCTTCCCCCTTTTGCGGGTTGCCTTCTTTTCCTCGGGGGTGTACATCTTCGTCCGAAGCATGGTGACCCTGAGCGCGGTGATCTTCCTGATCTCTCCGGGCCTGGACCTGCCCGCCACCGCGGTCCTCACCCTCACCACGGACGGGAAGTTGAGCGCGGCCGCGGCCCTGTCCACCGTGACGGTGGGGGTGATCGTGGCCGTGGTGGCCGCGGCCCGGATGGTCTTCCGCGTGCCGGTGGTGTTCCGGTGACCCGGAGCCTGGGCGCGGTGGGCGAGCCGCTTCCCGCGGGCGGGGTGGACCGCCTCCTGGCCGCGGTGTTCCGCCCCGTGCGCTCCCGGAACGTGGTGGAGGAGACGGTGGAGCGCATCGCGGGGGTCATCAAGGCGCGGCTGGTGCGGGTGGGCGACCAGCTTCCCCCGGAGCGGGAGCTGGCGCGGCGGCTGGGGGTCAGCCGCTCCACCCTCCGGGGGGCGCTGCGGATCCTGGTGGACGCGGGCTACCTGGAGGTGCGCCGCGGGAGGACGGGAGGGACCTTTGTGGCGCGCTGGCCGGACGTGCCGCGGGCCCGGGAGCGTCGGGCGGTCCTGAGCCGGCTGCGTCCGGAGATCCCCGCCATCCTGGACTTCCGTCGGGCGGTGGAGCCCGCGGCCGCTGAGCTGGCCGCACAGCGGGCCTCACCCGGGGAGGTGCGGGACCTGGCACAGCTGCTGAGCAGCATGCGGGGCGCGGAGCGGAACTTCCCCGTGTACCGCGCCTACGACGCGCGGTTCCACATCGGCATAGCGGCCGCGGCCAAAAGCCCCCTGCTGCTGGACAGCGTGGTGCGCCTGCAGACGTCCCTCACGGAGGTCCTCGACCTCATCGTGCACCACTCCGAGGAGGTGCTGCGCCACTCCACGGAGTACCACTGGCGGATCCTGGAGGCCATCCGCGGGCACCGACCGGCGCAGGCACGGGCCCTCATGCTGGACCACATCCTGGCCACGGAGAACATCGTCCACGGGTTGGTCCCGGAGGTGGACGTACCGGCGCCATGAGCGCACAGGGCCCGGTGCTGGTGTACGACGCGGAGTGCGGGTTCTGCCGGTGGGCGGTGCGCCAGCTTCTCCGGTGGGACCGGGCGCACCGGATCCGTCCCTGTGCCCTGCAGGACCCCCAGGCTGCCCGCTGGCTTGCGGGCGTCCCCGCGGAGGTGCGGGCGGGCTCCTGGCACCTGGTGACCCCGCAGGGCCGTGTGTACTCCGGCGGCCAGGCGGTGGCCCCCTTGCTCCGGCTGCTACCGGGCGGCCGGTGGCCTGCGGCCGTGGCGGAGGCCTTGCCGGGCACCGTGGAGCGGCTGTACCGGTGGGTGGCCCGCCACCGCGCCCGGCTGGGCCGGCTGGTGGGGGAGGGTCCCTGCGGGCGGGAGGGCGGACCGGACGGCTAGCCGGGCCGCAGGCGCAGCCCCTCCTGGGTTTCCTGCACCTGGGTGCCCAGCTCCTCGCACAGCTCCCGCATGCGCTGGCAGAGGGCCTGCCGTTCCCACCCCTGCGCCCGCTCCGCGCGGAAGCGCCGGATCACCGTGGGAAGGACCTCCACCTCCGCCCCCTCCGCCCGCCAGTGCAAGAGGAAGACGAAGGACCAGTCGTTCCGCTCCACCTCGTCCACCGCATAGTCGTCCACGAAGTCCCCGCAGCTGTACATCACCACGCAGCGGCCCACGAACTCCACGCCCCGCACCACGTGCGGGCTGTGTCCCCACACCACGTGCGCCCCCGCCTCCGCCAGAAGCCGCGCCGCCGCCCGGTGCTCGGGCAGGGGCCGGCTGCCCCAGTTGGGCCCCCAGTGGGCGGACACCACCGCCAGGTCCACCTCCCGCGCGAGCGCCTGGGTGAGCTGCAGCAGGCGGCAAAACCGTGGGTCCGTGGGGTCGAAGGGCGCGTAGAACACCCCCGGCCGCCCGGGCCCCGCCTCCCATTCGGGCTCGTTGTCGGTGACGGCCACCACGCCCACCGTGCGGTCCCCGCACCTCCAACGGGCGGGGCGCTGGGCTTCCTCTCCGTCGCGCCCGGCCCCCGCGTGGGCGATCCCCGCCCGGTCCAACACGTCCAGACACTCCCGCAGCGCCGCGTCCCCGAAGTCCAGCACGTGGTTGTTCGCCAGGCTCACCATGCGCACGCCCGCCGCCTGCAGGACCCGCACGTGGCGGGCGTCCGCCCGGAAGGTGAACAGCTTGCCGGGCCACGGCGCCCCCCGGTCCGCCAGCACGCACTCCAGGTTGCACACCACGGCGTCTGCGGCCCGCAGCACGGGGAGCACGTCGCCCCACGGGTACGTGGGGGGCTTGTCCTGCAGGGCGCGGTTCACCAGCCGGCCCAGCATCACGTCGCCCAAGAAGGCAAGCCGCACGACCTCCTCGCGGCAGGGAAGGACGGGGTCTGCGCCGTAGCCAACCCTGCGCTGCGCAGGATACCACGGAGGCGGGAGGGGCTGTGGAGCTGTGGCTGAAGGCGCTGTCCGGGCCGAAGGTCCAACCGGGGGACGACCTGGGCGCGTGGGCCGGTTCCGCGCTGCGGGCCGCGGGGGTGTCCCCGCAGGAGGGGGACGTGCTGGTGGTGGCCCACAAGGTGGTGTCCGTGGCGGAAGGCCGCGTGGTCCGCCTGTCGGAGGTGGAGCCGTCCCCGCCGGCCCTACGGCTGGCACGCCGGACCGGCAAGGATCCCAGGCTGGTGCAGCTGGTGTTGCAGGAGTCGGTGGAGGTGGTCCGGGCGCGGCCCGGGCTGTTGATCACACGGCACCGCCTGGGGTTCGTGTGCGCCAACGGCGGAGTGGACCGGTCCAACGCGGGGCCGGACTGCGCGGTGCTGTTGCCGGTGGACCCCGACGCCTCCGCGGCGCGGCTGAGGGACGCGGTGTGGGCCCAGTTCGGGTGCCGGGTGGGCGTGGTGGTGGCGGACACCCACGGCCGCGCGCACCGGGAGGGCGCGGTGGGCGTGTGCGTGGGCTTGGCGGGCCTGGCCCCCTTCCAGGACCACCGGGGCCGGACGGACCTGTACGGGTACGTGCTGGCCAGCTCCGTGGAGGCGTGCGCGGACGAGCTGGCCTCCGCGGCCACCTTGCTCATGGGCCAGGCGGACGAGGGCCGGCCCCTGGTGCTGGTGCGCGGTTGGCCCGCGCGGGGAGAGGGCAGCGCCCGGCTGCTGGTGCGCCCGCGGCGGAAGGACCTGTTCCGCTGAGGTGCCCCGCGGGCTCGGTTGACGCCCTGTGCTACCATGGGGCCGGCCGAAAGGGGGTCGTGCGGGAACCGCCGTGTCCAAAAAGAACCTGGTCATCGTGGAGTCGCCCACCAAGGCGCGCACCCTGAAGAAGCTGTTGGACCGGCGCTTCCGGGTGGTGGCGTCCATGGGCCACGTGCGCGACCTCCCCAAGTCCCGGTTGGGCGTGGACGTGGACAACGGGTTTTCCCCCCACTACATCGTGATCAAGGGGAAGGGGCCCATCCTGAAGGAGCTGCGGGAGGCAGCGAGGGACGCGCACACCGTGTACCTGGCCCCCGACCCGGACCGGGAGGGGGAGGCCATCTCCTGGCACCTGCAGACCCTTCTGAACGGCGTGAACCCCAACATCCGCCGGATCGAGTTCCACGAGGTTACCCGGGAAGCGGTCCGGCGCGCCCTGGAACACCCGCGGGACATCGACATGAACCGCGTGGCCGCACAGCAGGCGCGCCGGGTGCTGGACCGCTTGGTGGGCTACACGCTCAGCCCCCTGTTGTGGCGGAAGGTCCGGGGCGGGCTGAGCGCGGGCCGCGTTCAGTCGGTGGCCCTGCGCCTGGTCTGCGACCGGGAGCGCGAGATCGAGGCGTTCACCCCGCAGGAGTACTGGACCATCACCGCGCGGCTGAGCCGCGTGGACGCGGACGTGGTGTTCGAGGCGCGCCTGGTGTCGCGGGGCGAGGCGAAGGTGGAGATCCCCAACGAACGGGAGGCCCGCCGCATCCTGCAGGAGCTGGAGGGCGCCGCCTACCGGGTGGCGGAGGTGCGCCGCCGGGACCAGCAGCGGCACCCGGCTCCCCCCTTCATCACCAGCACCCTGCAGCAGGAGGCGAACCGGCGGCTGGGCTACTCCGCGTCCCGCACCATGTCCCTGGCGCAGCAACTGTACGAGGGGCTGGACGTGGGCGAGGAGGGCGCGGTGGGGTTGATCACCTACATGCGCACGGACTCCGTGCGGGTGGCGTCCTCCGCGCAGGAGGAGGCCCGGACCTTCGTGGCGGAGCGCTGGGGGGAGGCGTACGTGCCTGCCCAACCGCGGCGGTACGTCTCCCGCCGGGGCGCGCAGGACGCCCACGAGGCCATCCGCCCCACCTCCGTGTACCGCACTCCCGAAAAGGTCCGGCCGTACCTGAAGCCGGACCAGTACAAGCTGTACCGGCTCATCTGGGAGCGGTTCGTGGCGAGCCAGATGAGCTCCGCGGTGCTGGACACCCTGTCCGTGGACGTGGCCGCGGGCGACTACCTCCTGCGGGCCACCGGCCAGCGGGTGAAGTTCCCCGGTTTTTGGGTGGTGTACCGGGAGGTGCCCGGGGACGGGGACGAGCTGGCCGAAGGGTGGCTGCCGGAGCTGACGGTGGGCGAGCCGCTCCGGCTGGTGGACCTGGTCCCGCAGCAGCACTTCACGCAACCCCCGCCCCGGTACACGGAGGCCACCTTGGTCCGGGCCCTGGAGGAGAAGGGGATCGGCCGTCCCTCCACGTACGCACCCACCCTGGAGACCATCAAGAAACGGGGCTACGTGCGGGTGGTGGACCGCAGGCTGGTGCCCACGGACCTGGGGCGGCTGGTGAACCACCTGCTCCTGCAGTACTTCCCGGACATCGTGGACGTGGACTTCACCGCCCACCTGGAAGAGGACTTGGACCGGGTGGAGGAAGGCCAGGCGGACTGGGTGGGCGTGGTGCGGGAGTTCTACGAGCCCTTCGCCCAGGACCTGCAGCGGGCGGAAGCGCTCATCCAGGAAGTGGAGCGGAAACCGGAGCCCACGGGCGAACGGTGCCCCAGCTGCGGGCGGGAGCTGGTCCGCAAGCAGGGCCGGTTCGGGACCTTCATCGCGTGCAGCGGGTACCCGGAGTGCACGTACACCCGCCCCGCGGGGATCGGGGTGTCTTGTCCCAAGTGTGGAGGCGAGGTGGTGGAGCGGCGGTCGCGGCGCGGGCGCATCTTCTACGGGTGCGCCCGCTACCCTGCCTGCGACTTCACCTCGTGGGACCGTCCCACCGACCGCCGGTGCAGCCGGTGCGGGTATCCCATGGCGGCCCGGCGGTCCCGGAGGGGCGAGACCCTGTACCGGTGCGTGAACCCCTCCTGCAAGGCCGTCGAGCGGCAGGAGTCCCAGCCGGAGCCGGTGGCGGCCCGGTGAAGGCCCTGGCGGAGGACGTGCGGCGCTTTTTGCGGGTCCTGCGGGCGGAGCGGGGAGCGTCCGCGGGCACCCTGCAGGCGTACGCGCAGGACGCGCGAGACTTCCTGCGGTTTTTGGCGGCGGAAGGCGTCCACGCTTGGCAGGAGGTGGACGTGGCCTGCGCCCGGCGGTACCTGGTGCAGGTGGCGGCTTCACGGGCCCGGGCCACGGTGGCCAGGCGGCTCAGCGCCCTGCGGCACCTGTTCCGGTTCCTGGTGCGCGCGGGGCGGGCGGCCACCAACCCCTTCCGCGGCCTGCGGCCGCCTCGCCGTCCCCGCAGGCTGCCCGCCTACCTGAGCCCCGCGCAGGTGCGGGCGTTGCTGTCCGGCCCGGGTGCATCCACCCCCCTGGGCCTGCGGGACCGGGCCTTGCTGGAGCTGCTGTACGGCGCGGGCCTGCGGGTCTCCGAGGCCTTGGCCCTGCGTTTGGGGGACGTGGCCTCCGGGCGGGAGCTGCGGGTGGTGGGGAAGGGGAACCGGGAGCGGGTGGTGCTGTTGACCCGCGCCGCCCGCGCGGCCCTGGACGCGTACCTCACGCGGGCGAGGCCCCACCTGGCGGCGGAGGGGGTGGACGCGGTGTTCGTGAACCACCGCGGCCGTCCCCTTTCCGCCCGCGGGGCGCAGCTGGTGCTGAAGCGGTACGGGCGCGCGTGCCTGGGGCCGGTGCGGGCGACCCCCCACACCCTGCGGCACAGCTTCGCCACCCACCTGCTGGACGGGGGCGCGGATTTGCGGTCCGTGCAGGAGTTGCTGGGCCACCGGAGCCTGCAGACCACCCAGGTCTACACCCACACCACCCGGGCGCGGCTCAAGGAGGTGTACGACCGCGCCCACCCCCGGGCGTAGGCCCCCGGACGTGGTTGCCCCGCGGGGCGCGCGGTAGACTGCCAGGTGGGATGTGGCGGCTTCACCACACCACGGTGCTGGCGGTGCTCCGCGACGGCCGCGCCGCGGTGGGCTCCGACGGCCAGGTGACCCTGGGCCAGACGGTGCTCAAGCACGGCGCCAGCAAGGTGCGGCGCATCGGGGAGGGGGTGCTGGCGGGCTTCGCGGGCACCGCCGCGGACGGGCTCACCCTGTTCGAGCGGTTCGAGGCCAAGCTGGCGGAGCACCGGGGCAACCTGCCCCGGGCGGCGGTGGCCCTGGCCAAGGACTGGCGGACGGACCGGGTCTTGCGGCGCCTGGAGGCGGTGCTGGTGGTCTGCGACCGGGAGCACCTGCTCATCCTTTCGGGTGGGGGGGACGTGGTGGAGCCGGACGACGGGGTGGCCGGGGTGGGCAGCGGAGGGCCCTACGCGCAGGCGGCGGCGCGGGCCCTGCTGCGCCACACCCAGCTGCCCGTGGACGCGGTGGTGCGGGAGGCCCTGCGCATCGCCGCGGAGATCTGTATCTACACGAACGACCGGATCGTGGTGGAGACCCTGTAGGGATGGCCTTCCGGATGGAGGAACTCACCCCGCGGCGCATCGTGGCCGAGCTGGACAAGCACATCGTGGGCCAGGAGGCGGCCAAGCGGGCGGTGGCGGTGGCGCTGCGGAACCGGTACCGGCGCAGCCTGCTGCCGGAGTCCGTGCGGCGGGACGTGATCCCCAAGAACATCCTCATGATCGGTCCCACGGGGGTGGGCAAGACGGAGATCGCCCGCCGGGTCGCCCGGTTGGTGGACGCGCCCTTCGTGAAGGTGGAGGCCACCAAGTTCACCGAGGTGGGCTACGTGGGCCGGGACGTGGACTCCATGATCCGGGACCTGGTGGAGGTCTCCGTCCAGATGGTCAAGCAGGAGCGCATGCGGGCGGTCCAGCCGGAGGCAGACCGCCTGGCCCGGGAGCGGATGCTGCGGGTGTTGGTCCCCGACCCCCCCCGGCCCGGGTTCGCCCACCCCCTGGAGGCCCTGCTGGGCCGGCCGCCTGCGGCCCCCGAGGGGCCCTTCACGCGCGAGCAGCAGGAGGTGGAGGAACGCCGCCGGGCCCTGCGGGCCCGCCTGGAGGCGGGCGAGCTGGACCGGGAGGTGGTGGAGGTGGAAGTCGAGGAGCAGACCTTCCCCACCATCGAGGTGATCGGCGCACAGGGCGTGGAGGAGATGGGCATCAACCTGCAGGACCTGCTGGGCGGCCTGCTGCCCAAACGCCGGAAGCGCCGGCGGGTGACGGTGGCGGAGGGGCTAAGGATCCTGGCGCAGGAGGAGGCCAGCAAGCTCATCGACCACGAGGAGGCGCAGCGGGAGGGCGTGCGGCGGGCGGAGGAGCTGGGCATTGTGTTCATCGACGAGATCGACAAGATCGCGGGCCCCGGCCCCTCCGTGGGCCCGGACGTGTCCCGGGAGGGCGTGCAGCGGGACCTGCTGCCCATCGTGGAGGGGTGCACCGTCACCACCCGGTACGGGCCCGTGCGCACGGACCACATCCTGTTCCTGTGCGCGGGGGCGTTTCACGCCAGCAAGCCCTCCGACCTGATCCCGGAGCTGCAGGGGCGGCTGCCCATCCGGGTGGAGCTGGACCGGCTCACCCAACGCGACTACGTGCGGATCCTCACGGAGCCGGAGAACAGCCTGACCAAGCAGGTACAGGCCCTGTTGGCCACGGAGGGTGTGGAGGTGGTGTTCACCCCCGACGGGGTGGAGACCATCGCCCGCATCGCCCAGGAGATCAACGAGCGGACGGAGGACATCGGCGCCCGGCGGCTGCACACGGTCCTGGAGCGGGTGATGGAGGAGGTGAGCTTCCAGGCGCCGGAAGGCCCCCGGCGGGTGGTGGTGGACGACGCGTACGTGCGCCGGCGCCTGGAGCCCCTCCTGAAGGACCACGACCTCAGCCGGTACATCCTGTAGCCCCTGGCGGGTGTGGTATACTACGTCGGGCGCGGGCCCCGCAGGGCCCGCGTACTTTTGCACGCCCGCCACCCGGGCCCCGCCAGCCCGGGCTTCCGGTCCCCGTGGGGAGGGCGGGCGGAGGCCAACCGGGAGGGGTCCGCGTTGCCGGTCGTTACCATGAAGCAACTGCTGGAGGCCGGGGTCCACTTCGGGCACCAGACCCGGAGGTGGAACCCCAAGATGGCCCGCTTCATCTTCACCGAGCGCAACGGCATCCACATCATCGACCTGCAGAAGTCCGTCCCCCTGTTCGAGGAAGCCTACCGGTTCGTCCGGGATACGGTGGCGGACGGAGGCCTGGTGCTGTTCGTGGGGACCAAAAAACAGGCCCAGGACGCCATCCGCGAGGAAGCCCAGCGCGCGGGCATGCCCTACGTGAACCAGCGGTGGCTGGGCGGGATGCTCACGAACTTCCAGACCATCCGCAAGCGGGTGGAACGGCTGCGGGAGATCGAGCAGCTGCGGGACACGGGCCAGCTGGACATGCTGCCGAAGAAGGAGCAGGCCAAGGTCCTGGACGAGCTGGGACGGCTGGAGAAGTACCTGGGGGGCATCAAGACCATGAACCGCCTGCCGTCCGCGGTGTACGTGGTGGACACCCGGAAGGAACGCATCGCGGTGCTGGAGGCCCGCAAGCTGCGGATTCCCCTGGTGGCCATCGTGGACACGAACTGCGACCCCGACGAGATCGACTACCCCATCCCGGGCAACGACGACGCCATCCGGGCGGTCCGCCTGGTGACCAGCCGGATCGCGGACGCCTGCGTGGAGGGCCTGGAGGAGCGGCGCAAGCGGGTGGGCGAGCTGGTGGAGGAGCTGCCCGCACCGCCCGCGCCGGCGGCGGAGGCTGCGGAGGAAGCCAAGCCCGAAGCGGAAGAGCTGGAGATGGAGGAGGCCGCTTTGGAGGCCTACGAGGAGGAAGAGGACCTGGAGGTGTAGATGGCCGGCAGCCTGGAGCTGGTGAAGGAACTTCGGGCCCGCACGGGCGCGGGCATGATGGACTGCAAGAGCGCCCTGGAGGAGGCGGGCGGGGACCTGGAGCGGGCGGTGGAGCTGCTGCGGAAGCGGGGCCTGGCCCAGGCGGCCAAGCGGGCGGGCCGGGCCGCCACCCAGGGCCTGGTGGACGCGTACATCCACGGGGGCGGGACCCTGGGCGTGCTGGTGGAGGTGAACTGCGAGACCGACTTCGTGGCCCGCACGGAGGAGTTCCGGCAGCTGGTCCGGGACCTGGCGCTGCAGATCGCCGCCCGGGATCCGCGGTACGTGCGCAAGGAGGACGTGCCGCACGAGGAGCTGGAGCGGGAACGGGAGATCGCGCGGGCCCAGCTGGCCGCCCAGCTGGAGGGCAAGCCTGCGGCCGCGGTGGAGCGTGCGGTGGAGGGCAAGCTGGGCAAGTGGCTGGAGGAGGTGGTGCTGCTGGAGCAGCCCTTCATCCGCGACGAAGGCCGCAAGGTCCGGGACCGGATCGCGGAGGTGGTGGCGCGGACGGGGGAGAACATCGTGGTGCGCCGCTTCGCCCGGTTCAAGCTCGGGGAGGGCTAGGGAGGCCGGGCGGCCGCGCAGGGCGTGAGGGTGGTTTGGCGCTGCGGTACAGGCGGATCGTCCTCAAGCTCAGCGGGGAGGAGCTGAGCGGGGACGGGCGTTCCATCGTGGACCCGGAGGTCCTGCGGGTGGTGGCGCGGGAGGTCCGGACGGTCCACCAGCTGGGGGTCCAGGTGGCCCTGGTGGTGGGTGGCGGCAACATCGTCCGCGGGGCGGAGATGAGCCGCCTGCTGGGGATTGACAAGGTCACCGCGGACTACATGGGCATGCTGGCCACGGTGATCAACGCCCTGGCGCTGCAGGAGGTGCTGGAGGGGCACGGGCTGGAGACCCGGGTGCAGACCGCCATCGCCATGCACCAGATCGCGGAGCCCTTCATCCGCCGGCGGGCCATCCGCCACCTGGAGAAGGGCCGGGTCGTCCTGTTCGCCGCGGGAACCGGCAGCCCGTACTTCACCACGGACACCACCGCGGCCCTGCGGGCCATCGAGATCGAGGCGGGCGCGGTGCTGATGGCCAAGAACCGCGTGCCGGGGGTGTTCGACAAGGACCCCCGGGTGCACCGGGACGCCATCATGTTCGACCGCCTGACCTACCTGGAGTACATCAACCGGGGCCTGCAGGTGATGGACACCACCACGGTGTCCCTGTGCATGGACAACGGCCTGGACATCTGGGTGTTCAACCTGCAGGAACCGGGCAACCTCGAGCGCATCGTGCGGGGCGAGCACGTGGGCACCCTGATCGGAGGTGCGCCGTGATCCAGGACGTGCTCAAGGACGCGCGGACGCGGATGCAGAAGGCGGTGGAGGCCACCGCCCGCGAGCTGGCCACCCTGCGCACGGGCCGCGCCAGCCCGGCCCTGCTGGACCACATCAAGGTCGACTACTACGGCACCCAGGTGCCCCTCAACCAGCTGGCCAGCATCTCGGTGCCGGAGCCGCGGCTGCTGGTGGTCCAGCCCTGGGACCGGAACGCCACCAAGGCCATCGAGAAGGCCATCCTCCAAAGCGAGCTGGGCTTGGTGCCCAGCTCCGACGGCGTGGTCCTCCGGGTCCCCGTCCCGCCGCTCACGGAGGAGCGGCGGCGGGAGCTGGTCCGGGTGGCCCGCAAGCACGCGGAGGAGGGGCGCGTGGCGGTGCGGAACGTGCGCCGGGAGGCCAGGGAGACCCTGGAGGAGCTGGAAGAGGCGCGGGAGATCTCCGAGGACGAGTTCCGGCGTGCGCAGGAGGAGCTGCAGAAGCTCACGGACCGCTTCATCGCGGAGATCGACGCCCTCCTGCAGAAGAAGGAAGCGGAGATCCTGGAGGTGGGATGACCGCCACCGCCCCGCCCGACGTGGTGGCCCTGCCGCTGGAGCAGGCCCTGGAGCAGCTCCGGGCCGCGGGCTGGCGGGTACAGGTGCGCACCACGGCACCGCCGCACAGCGTGCCCGCGGGCGGAGCCCAGCGGGTGGTGCGCCAGCGGGCTACGGGTCCGGAGGAGGTGGAGTTGGTGGTGGCTTGGGAGCGGTACGCGCGGGCTTCCCGGTGGAGTCCCCCTCCCGCCGGAGACTCCCGCGGCTGACCGGTGGAAAGGCCGGCAAGGTCCGTGGGAACGCCTGTGCCGGAGGCTACTCCCCCGCACCGGCTGGACGACCAGGCTCTACGTGCCCTCGGCCTAGACCCCGCCCGGCTGCCCGTGCACGTGGCCATCATCATGGACGGCAACGGCCGGTGGGCCACCCGCAGGGGGCTGCCGCGGGTGGAGGGCCACCGGGCAGGCCGGACGGCCATCCGCCGCACCGTGGAGGCCGCGGTGGAGCTGGGCATCCGGGTGCTGACCCTGTTCGCCTTCAGCACGGAAAACTGGCGCCGCCCCAAGGACGAGGTGGAGGCGCTGTGCGCCCTGTACGAGGAGGTGCTGCGGGAGGAAACCCCGGAGCTCGCCCGCCAGGGGGTCCGGGTGCACATCATCGGGGACCGGTCGGAGTTCCCCCGCAGCCTGCAGGAGGCCATCCGGTACGCGGAGGAGTCCACCGCGGCCAACCACGTCCTGCACTTGGTGGGCGCGCTGAACTACGGAGGCCGGGCGGAGATCGTGCACGCGGCCCGCGCCTTGGCCACCGCCGCGGCCCGGGGAGAGCTGCGGCCAGAGGCCATCTGCGAGGGCGAGCTGACCCGCCACCTGCAGACGTACCCGCTGCCGGACCCCGACCTCATCATCCGGACCGCGGGCGAGAAGCGCCTCAGCAACTTCCTCGTGTGGCAGTCCGCGTACGCGGAGCTGTACTTCACCGACCTGCTGTGGCCGGAGTTCGACCGCGAGGCCCTGGTGGAGGCCCTGCGGGACTACCAGGGCCGGGTCCGGCGGTTCGGGGGGCTGGATGCTGGGTAGGCGGCTGTTGACCGCGGCCGTGGGCATTCCCGTGGCGGTGGTGGCGGTGTGGGCCGGCGGGTGGGTGATGGCCGCGGCCGCGGGGGTTGTGGTGGCGGTGGGGGCGTGGGAGTTCTACAGCCTTTCCCAGCGGGCAGGCTACTCGCCCGCCTGGGGGGTGGGGGTGGTGGGGGCAGGGGCCCTGCCCCTGGTGGCACACCTGGACCCCCGCTGGCTGTCGAGCACCCTGGCTCTGGTGGTGCTGGCGAGCCTGGGCGCGGAGCTGGTGCTGCGCCGGGGACGGGTGATGGCCAACGCCGCGGGGACCGCCTTGGGCACGGTGTACGTGGGCGTGTTCGGCGCCCACTGGGTGCTGCTGCGGGAGCTGCCGGCGGGAATGGCGCTCACCTTCCTGGTGCTCGCCAGCACGTGGTGTGCGGACACCGCCGCGTACTTCGTGGGCCGCTGGCTGGGCCGCCGCAAGCTGGCGCCGGCTTTGAGCCCCAACAAGACCGTGGAGGGGGCCGCGGGCGGCGTGGTGGGGGGCCTGGTGGGCGCGGGGGCGGCCGCGGCGTACTTCGGGCTACCGGTGGAGTGGGCGGTGGCAGGGGGGCTGAGCTGCGCCCTGAGCGGCCAGCTGGGCGACCTGTGGGAGTCGGCCGTCAAACGCGAGGCGCAGGCCAAGGACTCCGGCTGGGTGCTACCAGGGCACGGCGGGGTGCTGGACCGGTTCGACGGCCTTTTGTTCTCGGGGGTGGTGGCCTACTACCTGTTCGCGCTGTGGACGGGTGGGCCATGAACACCCGACGGGTGGCGGTGCTGGGCAGCACGGGCTCCATCGGCCGCCAGGCGCTGGAGGTGGCGGAGGCCCTGCGGGACCGGGTGCGGGTGGTGGGCCTGGCCGCCCGGCGGGATGCACTGGCCCTGGCGGAGCAGGCCGTCCGCTGGCAGCCCGAGGTGGTGGCGCTGGTGGACCCGCAGGCGGAGCCGCAGTTCCGGAAGGCCGCAGCTTCCTGGCGGGGGGAGCTGCTGGTGGGCCCCGGGGCACTGGAGGAGCTGGCGCGGTGGCCGTCCGTGGACGTGGTCCTGGTGGCGGTGGTGGGGGTGGCGGGGTTGCTGCCCAGCCTGGCGGCGGTGGAGGCCGGCAAGGAGCTGGCGCTGGCCAACAAGGAGGCCCTGGTGGCGGCAGGGGGGATTCTGTGTCCGCGGGCGCAGGCGCGGGGCGTGCGGGTCGTCCCCGTGGACGGGGAACACAGCGCCATCTACCAGTGCCTGCGGGCCGAGCCGCGGGACCGGGTCCGGCGCATCGTCCTCACCGCCTCCGGCGGGCCCTTCCTGCGGCGGTCCCTGGAGTCCATGGAGGCCGCCACGCGGGAGGAGGCCCTCCAGCACCCCACGTGGCGCATGGGTGCCAAGATCACCGTGGACTCCGCCACCCTGATGAACAAGGCCCTGGAGGTGATCGAAGCGTACTGGCTGTTCGGCCTGCCGCCTGACCGCATCGCGGTGGTGGTCCACCCCCAGAGCGTGGTGCACGGGATGGTGGAGTTCGTGGACGGGTCCACCCTCGCCCACCTGAGCCGGCCCGACATGCGGTTGTTCCTGCAGTACGCCCTGGCCGGCCTGGACCGGGTGGCCCCGGGGTTCGGCCACCTGGACTGGACGGCTGCCCTCACCCTCACCTTCGAGCCCCCCGACCTACGCAGGTTCCCGTGCTTGGGGTACGCTTATGAAGCGCTGGCTGTGGGGGGCACTTTGCCCGCGGTCCTGAACGCGGCGAACGAGGTGGCGGTGGCCAGGTTTTTGGACGGCGAAGTGCGGTTCGGGCAGATCCCGAGGCTGGTGCGGGCGGCCATGGAGCTGCACCAGGTCCGTCCGGACCCCAGCCTGGAGGACATCTTGGAAGCGGACCGGTGGGCGAGAGCCGTGGTGAGGGGTCTGTAGGTGTCGCTGGTCCTGGCCCTGGTGGCGTTTGGGCTCATGATCCTGGCCCACGAGCTGGGCCACTTCCTGGTGGCGAAAGCCTCGGGGGTCGGGGTGCGGGCGTTCGCGGTGGGGTTCGGCCCGGCGCTGCTGCGGCGCCGGCGCGGGGGAACCGAGTACCGGCTGAACGCGTTCCCGCTGGGAGGGTACGTGCGCCTGGCCGGGGAGGAGCCGGACGACGAGCCGGGGCCGGACAGCTTCCGGGGGAAGAGCGTGTGGACCCGCATGGCGGTGGTGGCGGCGGGGCCTACCATGAACGTGCTGCTTTCGGTGCTCCTGCTGGCCGCGGGCGCGTGGGCGTACGGCGTGCCCAGGCGGGTGAGCACGGAGGTGGCTTCCGTCCGGCCTGGGTGGCCCGCGGCAGAGGCAGGCCTGCAGCCCGGCGACCGCGTGGTGGCCATCGACGGGGTAGTGCTGCCGGACGGCCAGACCATGGTGCGCACCATCCACCGCAGCGCGGGGCGTCCCCTGCGGCTTCTGGTGGAGCGGTCCGGCCGGCGCTTCGAGGTCACGGTGACCCCCAGGCTCGACCCGCGGCTCGGCGTGGGCATCACCGGGATCACCCCCGCCGTGTACCGGGAGCGGCTGCGCCCGCACGAGGCCCTGGGATGGGGCGTCCAGCAGACGGGGCGGTCCATGCGGGAGATGGTGTTGGGCGTGGCACGCCTGGTGGGCTCGGGGGACGTGCTGGACGAGCTGGCGGGGCCCGTGGGTGCGGTGCGGCTGCTGGGCGACGCCGCGCAGGTGGGCTTCGACTCCTACCTGTTCATGACCGCTTTCCTCAGCGTGATGATCGGCCTGTTCAACCTCCTGCCCCTTCCTGCCCTGGACGGGGGACGCCTCACCTTCCTGCTCGCGGAAGCCCTTCGCGGGCGTGCGGTGGACCCCCGCCGGGAAGGGTACGTGCACCTGGTGGGGTTCGCGCTGCTGCTGTTGCTGGTCCTTGCCCTGACCTACCGGGACATCCTACGATGGGTGGGCGAGCGGAACCTCTGAAGTCCGCTCCGCGCAGGCGGCAGGAAACAGGGGCCTGAGGGACTTCCTGCCGGGAGCGTGGCGTTGGTGGGCGCGCTGGGGACGTGGGAGCTGGTGCTGCGCCTGCTGCTGGCGGTGCTGCTGGGCGGCGTCATCGGCATCGAGCGGGAGGTGCTGGAAAAGCCTGCCGGCTTCCGCACGCACATCCTGGTGGCGCTGGGGGCTGCCACCTTCACCTTGATCAGCCTGTACGGGTTCTTCGGCAGCGGCGCGGACCCCGCCCGGATTGCGTCCAACATCGTGGTGGGGATCGGGTTCATCGGCGCGGGCACCATCTGGCGTCACGGCGCCGGCGTGGGGGGACTGACCACCGCGGCCAGCCTGTGGATGGTGGCCGCCATCGGCACCGCGGTGGGCAGCGGCTTCTACGCGGTGGCCCTGGTGGCCACCGGCCTGGCGTGGGCGGTGCTGTACCTGTTCCCCAAGGTGGAGCGGCGCCTGCCGCGGCGCGCCACCGGGCTGGGGACGCTCACCGTGACCATGGTGGACCGTCCCGGCCAGCTGGGGGCCATTGGGACCGTGCTGGGCAAGCACAGGGCGAACATCGAGAGCGTGGAGATGGAAGCCGGGCGGGACGGCCGCGTGGCCCTGCACCTGGGGGTCCGGCTCCCGCCCCAGGCCCGGCGCGAGGACATCCTGCTGGCGGTGGCGGACCTGGACGGGGTGGAGGGCGCCGCCTGGGCGTCCTAGGGACCGGCCCGCTCGTGGACGGAGTCCACCGGTGATCCCCCTGCGGGACAGCGTCCCGGCCCGGCGGCCCCCGGTGGTGATGCTGGGGATTCTCGGCGCCTGCGTGCTGGTGTTCCTGTACGAGCTGGGCCTGCCCGAACAAGAGCTTGCGCGCCTGTTCTACACGTTCGGAGTGGTGCCCGCGCGCCTGCTGGGCCCGGACCCCCCGTACTTCACCCTGGTGACCTCCATGTTCCTGCACGGCGGGTGGTTCCACCTGCTGGGCAACCTGCTGTACCTGTGGATCTTCGGCAACAACGTGGAGGACGCCATGGGGCACGGGCGGTTTGCGGTGTTTTACCTGCTGTGCGGGCTCGCGGCGGCGGCGGTGCAGGTGGGCTTCCAGCCCGACTCCCCGGTCCCCATGGTGGGCGCCAGCGGCGCCATCGCGGGTGTGTTGGGCGCTTACCTGGTGTTGTTCCCGCACGCGCGCATCCTCGCCCTGGTGCCCATGGGGTTCTTCACCCAGCTGGCGGAAGTCCCCGCGGTCCTGTTCTTGCCTGTCTGGTTCCTCCTCCAGCTGCTGTACGGGTTGGCTTCCCTGGGCGTGCCCACGCACGTGGGTGGCGGCGTGGCCTTCTGGGCCCACGTGGGAGGGTTCGTGGCGGGTGTGGTGCTGGTGCGGTGGTTTGCCCCCCGACGGCGCCGCCGCTGAGGGTTGGAAGTCCGGGCGGGGGGAGGATACCATGGACGCCGGAGCTGCAACCGAGGGAGCGGAAGGAGGAGGCACGGTGCGCAACATCCTGGTGGAGGCACTGCCCGGTTTGCCGGTGTCGGAGCACCAGGTGGAGCTGGTGGAGCGCAAGGGCGTGGGGCATCCGGACTCCATCTGCGACGCCATCATGGAGCAGGTGTCGGTGGAGTTGAGCCGCACGTATCTCGAGAAGGTGGGCACCATCCTGCACCACAACATCGACAAGGGGTTCCTGGTGGCCGGGGAAGCGGAGGTCCGCTTCGGGGGGGGCCGGGTGGTGCAGCCCATGCGGCTCATTTTCGGCGACCGGGCCACCTACCGGGTGGGCGACGTGGAGATCCCCATTCCGGAGGTGGCGGTGCGGACCGCCAAGCGCTGGATCCGGGAAAACCTGCGGTTCGTGGACCCGGACCAGCACGTGGAGTACGACGTGCAGATCAAGCCCGGCTCGCCGGAGCTGGTGGACATCTTCCACCGGCAGGAGGTGGGGGCCAACGACACGTCCGCGGCGGTGGGCTACTGGCCGCTGACGGAGACGGAGCGGGTGGTGCTGGAGACGGAGCGGTACATCAACTCCCCGGCCTTCAAGGAGGAGTTCCCGGAAGCGGGGGAGGACGTGAAGGTGATGGGGGTGCGGACCGGCCGGGAACTCCACCTCACGGTGGCGGTGGCGTTCGTGGACCGGTTTGTGGACAGCGAGGCCACGTACTTCCGGCGCAAGGAGCAGATGCGGCAGGCGGTGCTGGAGCACGTGCGGTCCCGCTGCACGCTGCCTTCCGTGCACCTGTACCTGAACCACGCGGACGTGCCGGGCCGCGGCCTGGGGGGGGTGTACCTGTCCGTCACGGGTACTTCCGCGGAGAGCGGGGACAGCGGGCAGGTGGGCCGGGGCAACAAGGTGAACGGGGTCATCGCCCTGAACCGGCCCATGGGCACAGAGGCGGCGGCAGGCAAGAACCCCGTCTCCCACGTGGGGAAGATCTACACCATCCTCACCCACCGGATCGCGCAGCGGGTGTGTGAGGAGGTACCGGCCGTGCGGGAGTGCTACATCTGGCTGGCCAGCCAGATCGGGGAGCCCATCGACCGGCCGAAGGTGGCCGCCGCACAGGTGATCCTGCAGCGGGGAGTGCGGCGGGCGCGGGCCCTCCAGCAGGTGCGGGAGGTCCTGGACCGGGAGCTCCAGGACGTACGCACCCTCATCCACGACCTGGCGGCGGGCAAGTACGCGGTGTTGTGAAGCGGGCCTTTGCCCTGGCGCTGGCCGTCCTGGCGGGCTCCGCCTGCCAGCCGTCCGTCCGGCGCGTCCCGAAGCCCGAGCCTGCCCAAAGCCTCCGGGTGGCGGAGGTGCGGCGCGTCAGCGACCGCGTGGCCACCAGCAACGCCAGCTGGTCCCCGGACGGGAACGCCGTGGTGTTCGGAACCGCGGACGGGCTGGTGGTGGTGGATCTTCGGGGTCCCGTTCGTCAGGTGGCCTCCCTGCGGAACGCCACCCGGGTGGACTGGTCCCGCGCGGGCAGGTGGGTGGCGGTGGTCTCCGGGGGTTCCCTGTGGGTGGTGGACCTGGACAGGCCGGGCTGGCGACGGGTAGACCTGCCCGGGGTGGTGCGTGCGTTCCGGTGGAGCCCTGCAGGGGACCGGGGTGCGGCGGTGGTGGAGGACCGGGGAGGTGCCTGGCTGTGGCTGATCTCCGCCCAAGGGGGCGTCCGGAGGAGTCTGTTTGGCCCCTCCTCCGCGCTGTACGACCTCGGCTGGTACCCGGACGGTCTGTACGTGTCCGTCCGGGCCCAGGACCGTCCGGACAAGGCCGCCGCCTTGTGGCGGGTGCGGGTAGCCGGGCCGGACCACCGGCCCGTGGAGGCCCTGCCGGCCACCACGCTGCAGGCGGAGCTGTCCCCCACAGGCCGTGCGGTGGCGTACGTGACCTCGGAAGAGGAGGGTGCGGCGCTAGTTGTCCAGGAGGTGGGCGGCCGCCCGCGGCCGGCCCTGGCCCGGGGTACTGGGCTGTGGGGTGTCAGTTGGTCTCCCCAGGGGGACA
>FWWL01000970.1_pt1 | contig 72703 bp, 54 predicted proteins | sample 2228331 | NCBI WGS metagenome assembly FWWL01 (sample SAMEA103939775, study PRJEB20133) | metagenome
TCTTCCAACTCTCTTTTGAGGGCAGTCTGTGCACTTTCTCCAAGTTCAATACCACCCCCGGGTAAAAAGGAATGAGCATCTTTCATCCGATCTATTAGAATATGGTTATTCTCAATAATTAGAGCCCTTGCAACAAGCCTAAACTTTATGGACATCCCAAAACCTCCCCAATGGGTTTGCTGTGTTTATTCAATAAATTTAAGATAATACCCCTCATATTACAATATTTTGTGTAATCCAGTAATCATCCGTAAAACATCTCTCCATTAGAGAAGTAACGTATGGCTTTCCCCATCTTTTCAGCATACTCAATTTCTTTTCTTGTGCTGTTACCTATGTAACCATTGACGTCAATAACGAATATTTCGTCGGAAATATCAATTTTTCTAAAATGTATGTTTCCCATTAATTCAGCTTGTTTTTGTGATATTTTAAAACCCTCACTCTGTTCAAAGAAGGCTAAGCTAATAACTATGTTTCCTTGAAGTGTAAGAAATGCATTAATTTCGCACAAATGACCTGTTATCCTTCACTTCCCTTTTTTAATCGTTAAATACAAATAGGCTGCCGATTGTCGCTGCAGTCGGTAGCCTATTTGCCTCTTTACATTTGAACGAGATTTGCCTCAAATACTGTTTATCTTGGTTCCTATGTTCTCCATAATCTCTTTTGTTCGTTCCATCGGACTTGGCCCACTTTCATCCTGTGTACCTTCCTGTCCGTTCAGAGTCGAACTTGTCGCTGCTTCGTCACCATTGAGTACGTTTCGACCCTCAGAATGGATGACCGTTTCACGTCTGTTTTTAACCATTTTAGAATCCTTTGTACTGAGGCTCTTCAGTTTCGATTTGCTGAACTCGCGTGCTCGCCTGATCGACAAGTTGTTGTGTGGATTGAGCCAAATTCGTGAATAAATCTTTAGCCTGTTGATTCTCAGTCCCTAATGCAAATTGTTCAAAGCTAGCCTGGGCACTTTTAAGTGAAGCAACAGCCGTTTTCAAGTCTGAGCCAACAGTCATGAGTCAAATTCCTCCATTAATTTAATCAGGGGTCCAAGCCCCTAGAGTTTAAAAGCATCTTACTATTGTTGCGATAACCCAATAATTTATGCAGATAATTTATGACAGACATGATTTCACTCCCTTTTCTAAACGGTTTCAGGATAACATAACAGGGGAAGCGGACGTGTTATAATAGAACCGATAAAGTTAGGGTTGGACGTGACGACGAAACGTCCCGCGAGTGGGACTTCATTCGACGCACTTAGGAGGAACAGCTGTGGCAGAACCGCTTAAGGCGATGTATCATGAGCCTTTTCTTAGGGCTTTCGCGAAGATCGTAAAGAAAGCTTATCCACTATTTGATGGAGAGGCTTTTGTTCGACTTACCCTAAGCCCGGGTTGGGACGATTTAGAGTTGAAAGGACGCATGCACAGGATATCCGAGAGCTTGGGTGCGACGCTTCCGGCCGAATATGAACAGGCCCACGATGTACTCGAATTGATTGCAGACGAGTGCCACGGGTTTCCTTATTTGTTTTTCCCTGATTTCGTCGAGACTTATGGCTTGGACCATTGGGATCGCTCTGTCGCGGCTTTGGAGAAATTCACGCGAATGTCGTCTTCGGAGTTTGCAGTTCGCCCTTTCTTGAAGCTGGACCAGCAGCGCATGATAGCGCAAATGGAAGCGTGGAGCCGCCATTCCAGCGAGCATGTTCGCAGGCTTGCCAGCGAAGGATGCCGTCCTCGGCTGCCTTGGGCGGATGCGCTTCCGGCGTTAAAACGCGATCCTGCTCCGATATTGCCCATATTAGAGCAATTGAAGGCAGATCCCTCTGAATATGTTAGACGCAGCGTGGCGAATAATCTAAATGACATTTCCAAGGATCATCCGGAGCGGGTACTGGCTATCGCGCAAGAATGGAAGGGCGGGAGCGAGGAGACGGATTGGGTTGTCCGCCATGCCTGCCGCGGCCTGCTTCGCGCTGCCCATTCCGACGCTATGGCACTTTTCGGCATCATTCCCCAACCGGAGATCCGGGTGACGGAATGGAAGGTTACCCCTGCGGAAATATCGACGGGCGGAACGGTCGAGTTTCGATACGGGCTGCAGGCACCTGATGGAGAGTCGATTAAGCTTAGAGTGGAGCTAGCGGTACTTTTCCCCCGGACAACGGGCAAATATTACAGGAAGCTGTTTAAGCTTAGCGAGAAAGTCGTAATGGGAGGCGCACTGCTGCAGGGAGGGCGAAACTTCTCCTTTGCCGATCTCTCGACTCGCCGGCATTATCCGGGTATTCATCGGCTATCGCTTGTAGTGAACGGAGAAGAAGTCGCATCGGCTAATGTTTCATTGCAGGGGGAATCCGCCACGAATGATCGAGTAACGGAAGGCAGGCTGGGTTCATGACAATCGGAGCGAGAGTGCTCAAGACGGGTTTAGGGGTTGCTGTCGCTTTATGGATCGGTCAGCTAGTCGGATTGGGATCTCCGCTCATTGCGGCTATTGCCGCTATTTTCACGATACAGCCTTCCATATATCGTTCCTGGATGCAAGTGCTGGAACAAGTGCAGAGTAATGTGCTTGGCGCGATTATTGCCATTTCCGCCGTAGGGCTCATTGGGAACACGCCCATCTCGGTCGGGCTCGTGTGCATCGGCGTTATTCTAATATGCATTCGGCTGAAAACGGAGGAGACGATCGCGTTAACGTTGGTGACGGTCGTCGTCATCATGGAAGCGCAAGGTCAAGGCTGGCTGGTCGCTTGGGACCGACTGGCGGCGATATTAACGGGGATGGTATCCGCATTTGCCGTGAACGTTATCGTAGCGCCGCCCCAGCATCGGAACCGCTTCTTGAAGCAGGTCCAAGAGGTTCAGTCTCTGCTATCCCGTTTGCTCAGAACAGCTGTTTCGAATGAATTGAAAGAAAGCGTCTACCGCCATGAACAAAACCATTTGAGAAGCATGATTCGCAAGCTGGATGAGTTTTATGAATTGTTCGCGGAGGAGCGGGTATGGAGAAAGAAATCAAGGCTGAAAAGAGCCCGACTGTTAGTTGTGTACAAGGGTATGCTCACAGCGCTTGAACGAGGAATGTCACTTATAGAGGCGGTGGAGGATCATTATTGGGCCGTCTCGACGAGCAAAGCTTGGAATCGGCTTATTGACCGCCAGATTGAATCGCTGTGCGGCTATCACGAGCAGCTATTGTGGAAGTGGGAGGGGAAAATGAAGCCGGGAGCATCCGCCGCCGCGCCGCCGCCCGATGCCTCCATTCTGCTGACCGAGATGATCGGAGAACGTTCGGAAGATGATCTGACTACGCGATCCCGGTTGCTTGTCATCACCTCGGCGGTATTCACCTACGAGGAGCGCCTGCGTCGGTTGGATAAGCTGATGGAGCAATGGCTGCAGCGCGAGGAAGGCGTGGAGTTGGCGGAGGGAGCAGTGGAGATAGCGGAGAGAACAGAAGAACGCCAATAGGGCGGAGATAGCGAAGGTAACAGAGGAACGCCGATAGATGGCGAAAATAGAGAAGCCGTACTGCTGCAGCACCCAACCGCCGCACCAGAGTAACATTAGCTGTAATATGTACAGCTGCAGCACCCAACCGTCGCACTAAACTAACATTAGCCGTAAAATGTACTGCTACAGCACCCAACCGCCACATCAGAGTAACATTAGCCGTAAAATGTACTGCTACAGCACCCAAACCGTCGCACCAGAGTAACATTAGCCGTAAAATGTACTGCAGCACCCAACCGTCGCACCGAGCACTCAAAGTAACTGTAGGTTCAGAAAGCGGTCTTAACAGCCGCACCGAGCTCTCAAAGTAACTGTAGGTTCAGAAAGCGGTTCTATCAGTAACGCAACTCCGTAAACAAAGACCAACCGGTAAGCAGCCGATTGGTCTTTGTTCGTTCTGTTTACCGCCGGTGTATTCTCCACAGCAGCTACTTCTACTTCTTACCACGATCCATTTGGCGGCGAGGGTGGTCGATTTTACCTTGCTTATCGATGTCGTTCTCTTTAGGAAAAAGGCGCGGATCGGTTGTGCCTTTATGATGGTTGTCGAAGCTCATCTCCGTCAGCGTCCATTCCGTCGTGCCGAGAATGAGGTCGGCCGGAAACTCGTCTCCCCGCTTTAATTTCTGCTCATTTCCCGACTCGTTCTCATAAACCCCGTCCACATCGACTTTCTCTCCGGATATAGGGTCCATTCTATCGTTATTGCTCATTGGGCGCTCTCCTCACAATCCGTGTTTCGGAACGGCAGCGCGGTCGGCATCCGATTGAAGCTGGTTTGCCTGTTGCTTGCCTGCTCCCGAGCGATCCGCTTTAGATTGGGCTTTGCTGGCCTCTTTCTGGTTGGCGGATGGCAATTCTCCGGACATGGCCATTCCCTCCTTTGCGTGTTATTCCTCGCATAGGGTTCCACGGGGAGGTATGCGTTATGCTCAACGGAAGTTACTAAGATTAACTTTGGATTTAGATTGGGCTCGAAAACAGAAATGGTCGGTGAAAACAAAATATAGTCCTGTTCTGCAGTATACAATTGGTTGGCGGAAGTGGTATAAACAGCTTGCGACTTGTGACGAAAAAAAGATTGCCACACGGGTGTCTATCGCGTGGTGAGCCGGTTGGAGCAAAATACTCGTGCTGCCTCTTTGGGCGATTTAACTCGGCACAGCCGCGTTATTTCCACTTGTCCTGCCTCTTTCGGCCATTTAACTCGGCACAGCCGCGTTATTTCCACTCGTGTTACCTCTATCGGCGATTTAACTCGGCACAGCCGCGTTATTTCCACTCGTGCTGCCTCTTCCGGGAATATAATGCGGCTCAGCCGTTCTATCCAAAACTCCGATTTTACCCTTGCCTAATTAAAACGGGCCTCGAGCCTGCGGCCTCCGAGCCACATGAGTACCAGGATGCCGACCGCCATGGCGATTTTCCAGGGTTGGTCCGCCATCGCTTGCAGGTCGTGCCCGATAAAGGAGAGCGTAAAGATCATAACCGCCTTGCCCAGAAGCATCGCGGTCATGAACGTATGAAGAGGGACTTTGGACAAGCCTGAAGCAATATTAACGATGACGGAGGGAGAAAACGGGAAGCAGGCCAACAGGAAAATAGGCGTAAACCCTTTGTGCTCGACATAATCGAAAAACTTCTCAGATTTCGGAAAACGTCGGCGAATACGATCGCCGTAACGGTAGCCTAAGCGCCGCGCCAGCAAGAATACCAGGAACGATCCGGCACAGACGCCGATCCAGGAATACAGAAATCCGGCCCACATCCCGTAGGCCGAAGCGTTGGCGACAACGAACACCACCAAAGGCAAGATCGGCAATAAAGCTTCCAAGAAAGGAAGCAGGATGCCGGGAAGAGGCCCGAGTTCCGAATAACGGTGCAGCAAATCTTTGATCTCTTCGAGATTCATGCTTTTCGCGTACGCGACCAATTCTTGCCAACTCCATGCGGTTTCCGATAATAACTGCAGTTTGAACATACTCTTAAGCTCCATTCAACCCAACCGGCAATTAATCCACTACTTGATTCCTTCCACGGGAGGCGTCGCATCGCCCCTGAACAACCGGTAAGGGAAGAAAACATAGAACATGCTAATGACGATGAACATGATTCCGGCTAACCCCACAACGGAGGATTCGTTGAAACGCGTTGCGATAAATCCGCCTATGATCGGACCGATCATGCCGCCTATTCCTTCCACCGTCGATAATACGCCCCACCCTAGCCCTTGCTGTCCCGGCGGCACAAAAGCCGCAAGCAGCGCATTCCAGGCAGGCAACACCGCGGCATAGGAGATACCCAGCACGAATGCCCAGAACAAGGACAGCGCGAGCGGCGGATGTCCGGTCAGCGCAAACAATACGATTCCGAACGCCAGGAATCCGACGATCAGAAACCACTTTTTGCCGAACTTGTCGGAAAGCTTGCCCATGGGAATCAAACCAAGTACTGTACAACCTCCGCCAATGAAGAGCAGAAGGGAGTAATGCGTTGTCGACATTCCGAGACTTTTTTCCGCAAAACTAGGCAGAATAGGGAGAAGCATGCCGGCCCCGAGCGTTTGCAAAACCATTCCGGGCAGAAGAAGCCTCATATCCTTTAGCCTGCTGCCGAGTATGGATAATTGCTTGCGGAAAGGGACGACGTCAATGTGTACACTGCGGCTGCCGGTAATCAACAATGACAGTAACCACGCGGCAAGAGATACTCCGACCATCACCCAATAGGTCAAATTCTTATTGTAATGATCGAGAAGTAAATTGGTCACGACCGGACCGGTTCCGAGCCCGATGAGCCAGATCGTATACAAGAAACCCATCTGCGTCGCGCGCTGATCCTCTTTCACTCTCGTTAAGCAGACGATCCAAATCGGGGAAATGCCGATCCCGTATACGGCAGCGGCGGTAATGAATACCCAAGGAACATCCGCGAACTGCAGAGCGGTAATCCCGATTAACGAGAACAATAATCCTATGCTGACAACGGTTCGGACAGACAGCCGATCGAGCAAATACCCAATGGCCAGCTTCAGCCCCGTATCCGTCAAATAATGCGCCGTAATAGCCGCTCCGATAACGTCCAGATCAAGACCGAGCGCCTTGTCGCCATAGATCGGCAGGAAGCTGATAAGAGCTGCGCCCCGAACGAATTCGACTAGAAATAGGATAGCTAAATACAATAGCATACCCGACTGAAAAAAAGATTTCGCAGAAGCCGGTTTCAAATGCAGCTCTCCTTTAACAAACCTTCAATCAGAATCGCTTTCCCCGATGTTGCAACCTCTGGAATCATTGTCGCACCAAAGATGAAGAGGTCTCTTCCATTATATGCAATTGATGGACAATATCAAAGGCGATGCTGTCCGACGCTCCTTGCTTGCGAAGAGAATTCAAGGCTTTCCGCATGTCCGTTCTGCGTCCGGGTTTATTTAGCAATTCAGCAATGGATTTCAATAATTGCCCTGCCGTATGGCTTATGATAGCGGCGCCCTTGCTTTCCAAATATCGGGCGTTATTGCGTTCTTGTCCAGGTACGGGCCGGTAGATGAAAATGGGCAATAAGGCCGCAATAGCCTCCGATAACGTTAAACCTCCCGGTTTCGTTACGATACAGGTAGAGATGGCCATCAATTCATCGATTTGGTCGACGTATCCAAGCACGGAAACATCCCCATTATTCTCGAAATATTCCGTTAATGAGCCTTCCAACATCCGATTTCGTCCACATACTATCACAACCTGTACTTGGCATTGCTCGGCCATCCTCCTGCACAGATCCCCGGTATCGGTCCATGCTGAATTAGCGGGAGCCATGACAAGAACGATAGGCTTATGGGGTTTCAAGCCATAACGATAAACGGCGAATTCCTCGTTCGTACCTGCCAGGAAGGAAGGACGAATCGGAATGCCGGTTGCCGCAACGCGCCCTGAATGGACGCCCAGCTCGCAGAGCTGTTTACTTATATCTTCCGTAGCGACATAATATTTATCCACGTCGGGATGAACCCATCTGAGGTGGAGGTCGAAATCCGTAACGACGTTAAACATCGGAATTTTGCGCCCCAGCCTCTGTGCCACGAAAGGCATCACAAGGATCGGAAAGGTATGGATAATGGCGTCCGGTTGTTCCTTTTCCACCAGCTTCCGGAGCGTCATGGCACCGAAAGAATGCAGCCATTGGGCGAAAAAAGAATCGGATTTCATTCCTTTGGTTGCGTCGTAAACCCACCCGTACACTTGGGGAAAGACGTTATAGCTTTTGTTATATACGAAACGGCTGACTTCGTTGATTACGGGATGAGACTCGGCGAGCAGATCGATCAGCATTACCTCCGTGTTTCCTTGATGCGCAAGGCTATGCCGCAGCGCGGAAGCCGCTTGCCAGTGGCCTTCTCCAAAGCGCGCGTACAGAATGAAGATTTTCCTCTGTTTGTTCATTTCGCACCTCGCCTTATCCCTGTTAGTTAGAACGATCAGAGCAGAACGGGAGCTTGTTTGCTGCATAGCTTCCCGTACTTAATCAACTGTAACGTCCATGTGTAAAATGGGGATAAACACAATGAGGCAGTATGTTAAAATGTTAAACTTAGATTAGCAGGTTAAATAAAAGAGGATCTTTATTTAACTCGATAAATTGAAATCCCTTGCCGTTCATTCTTGCGATCAGAGCATCGTAGTCCTCAGGGCTCTTAAGCTCGATGCCGACGAGAGCCGGACCGTTTTCTTTGTTATGCTTTTTCGTATATTCGAATTGAACGATGTCGTCGTTAGGTCCTAACACATCGTCGAGAAATTCACGCAGGGCGCCTGCCCGCTGGGGAAAGTTGATCATAAAATAATGCTTAAGCCCTTCGTAGATAAGAGAACGCTCCTTGATCTCCTGCATCCGGTCAATGTCGTTGTTGCCGCCGCTAATAATGCAGACAACGTTTTTCCCGCGCAGCGTTTCGGGATCGAGGGCGGAAAGCGCGGCAACGGTTAACGCTCCTGCGGGCTCGGCGACGATGGCGTGTTCGTTGTATAGCTCTAGAATGGTCGTGCAAACCCGGCCTTCCGGAACGATAATGACATCATCCAGCAAGTCTCGGCACATTTCATAAGTAAGCTCTCCCACCCGTTTGACCGCGGCTCCGTCTACGAATTTGTCGATCTCCGTTAAGGTAACGACTTGGTTAGCCTCCAAGGCTCGCTGCATGGAAGGAGCGCCTTCCGGTTCGACTCCGATAATCCGGGTGTAAGGGCTGATCGCTTTAATGTAAGCGGAGACGCCCGCCGCCAATCCGCCGCCGCCGATCGTAACGAGCAGCAGATCGATCGACGGTGCGCCGCCTTCGATGATCTCTTTGCCAACAGTCGCGTTACCTGCAACGATCCGGGCATCGTCGAACGGATGGACGAACGGCAAACCTTCTTGCTGGCTGAATCGGATCGCCTCGGCATAAGCATCGTCGAATGTATCTCCGATCAGGCGGATGTCCACCTTGTTCCCGCCGAACAGACTCACCTGGTTGATCTTCTGCCTTGGCGTAGTCGCCGGCATGTAGATGATTCCGGGGATGCCCAGCCTCCGGCAGGAATAAGCGACTCCTTGGGCGTGGTTGCCCGCGCTCGCGCAGACGACGCCGTTGCCGCGTTCTTCATCCGACAGGGAAGCGATGAGGTTGTAGGCTCCACGGATTTTGAAAGAACGCACGACTTGCAAATCTTCCCTTTTCAAATAAACGTTGCAGCCGAATCTGGCGGACAAGGCGCGGTTATGTTGAAGCGGAGTCGGGATCACGACATCCTGTAGAACGCGGTGAGCGTTCAAGAAGTCGGCCAGGGGCACATGTTGATTAGGCTGTAAGCTGGACATGCGGGTTCATCCTTTCCGGTGTTAATGTTTAATGTGATGTTCGTTTAATGGCATAAAAAAACCGCCCCTATAAAAGGGACGGATCGTGATCCGCGGTACCACCCTCGTTCCAAGCTTTGCATCTTGATAGATGCAACGTTCGGCGCTCGCATGTCGTATAGTGTGTATACGACGTCCCGTAACGGGGGAATCCGTCTGCGCCTACGGCATAAGCTCTCGGCGCCGCTTCTCGGGGAGGATATTGTCCCGGGCTTCAACCGTCGGCTTTCAGCAAATCGCCGACTCTCTGGGGATCGAAGGGATCAGGCAACGTGTTCCCGTCAAGGAATGTAACTCCTGTTATACGCTTACCTAACGCGGAAGTCAATCGTTGATTTGCTTAAATCATGACTTTTATTAAGGGGGAATTCTATGAAAAAACTATTCATTAGCTTATTCGTGCTCGTTTTTTTGGCCTTGATCGCAGGCGTAGGCACTCTATATTATATCAAACCTGATCAGAATCTAGATTTGGCTTACGAGGAAGTACCTCTCGAAGAACGCGCGCTCGATATGGTCCGCCGGGTGTCTCCGGAGTTGATCTTGACCGCGGAAGACTTGAACAATTTATCGAAGAAGTCGATTGCGGACAATCCGCAGGTCGAGAAGGACGTGTTGGTAACCGGTGCGAACTTCGCCATGGAAGGGGAGCTTCTGATTGCCGATTTAAATATCATATGGAAAAATCGGATATCTGCCGGCGTTCAGGTAACCTACCGGCTGCAATGGAAATCTCCGAACGTCGTAGCAACAGTTGAGAAAGCCCGGATGAAGGGTGTAGCGTTGCCTGTCTCCCGATTCTCGAACCACATCATCCCAATCGGTCAACACCTTCCCAAGCTGCTGAAGATCAAAGATTTGGTATGGGGGGACGGTGAAGTCAAAGTATTGTTCCAGAAGCCGACGCTTAAGGATTTGCAGCAATTGATTGGGTAGGTTTTCCTATGAAACATTTGGAGTATTGTTGCATTGGAGAGGAGTGTTTTATTGTGAACTATAGGTAATAAATGAATGAATGAATGGGGGATTAAGGTTGAAACGTTGGGTGATTATGGCATTAACGGCAATTCTGATTTGTATCAATGTAAGCACGGTGACTGCAGCAACCAAGCCTCAGCCAATTCGGGTTACGTTAAATGGCAAAGCTTTGGCGTTTCCAGCGCCTCCGATTTCGATTAACGGCAAGACTTTTGTGGAATTCCGAACCTTGTTTAATGAGTTGGGATACAAAGTCGATTATGTGCCGGCAACGAAAACGGTGAAGGCGAAGTCGGCTGAACGGAATATCGAGATGAAGCTGGGTGGTACTACCGCGCTCGTTAATGGTAATAAAGTTCCAGTGAATGGCGAAATGAAGGTAATCAGCAGTCGTACGATGGTCGGTGTCCGATTTATCGCCACGTTGTCAGATAAGAATGTTGCCTGGAATAGTACGAAACGGACTGTTGAAATTACGGATAAAGGGCCGACGGCGCAGCAGAAGGCGGCGGTATTCAGCGTGCTTGATAAGCTGGCCGCTGCGGAAACCGCTCAAGATGCGGATGCTTACTTGGCCTTGTTCAATGTCCCTTTTCGGGAAGACATAGAGCAGGGCACACGTGAGCAATTCGCTAAATTTCAAACAAATACCCTCTATACGGCAATGGATTTGGAAAGCTACTCTTCCGCTGAAGCGGTTGTCGTAACGACGGAACAGACCCGTAAAGTGAACGGAGAAGGGTTTTTCGCCGACTACGAAAGCGATTTTCGTTATACGCTTCGCACAAACTCTGCCGGGCAGTGGGCCATTGATGATATAGAGCAATTGTGGTATGAGGTGTTGGACGAAGAGAGCTTGTGGAAGCAAGCTGTAGAAGTGCCTGAAGGGGACAAGGCGGCGATTGAGGCCGTACTGACTTCGCAGATCCAGGCTATAAATGATGAGAATGTTGAAGCCTATCGCGCAACTTACATTCCGAATGCACCCGGATTGGCAGAGGATACAGAGCAATTACAATTGCTTTTCCAGAATGTCGACCTGAGAGCAACGGTTGAAAAGATGGCGGTTGTCGAGTACGGAAATGGCCATGCATTGCTTTTGGTAGCCTCAAAGACGGAACGCGTGGCTGGCCAAAATTTTCCTTCTTACCGCTCCGTTTCGGAGACCAGCCTCGTTCAGCAGGACGGTAAATGGTTTTTTGCGGATGCGAATAGCGAGTACGAGTATGTCATAGAAGAGTTGTAAACGAATAAGAGCGCCGCGGACTTTCGGGTCCCGGCGCTTTTTTTTCAGGAATTAAAATCATACTTGAAAGTATAATAGTGTGAATCAATAGTCTTACATAAAATAGGAAGATGGTGAGTGATTTTGAAGCGTGCATTAATCATTTTGGTTTCTTTCGTGTTGACGTTTTCCGTAGCCGGTACCGCCTCGGCTGCCGCAAGCAAGAAGCAGACGGTAAAGTGGTGTTGGACGGTAAAGCCGTAGATTTCGGTTCGGGTGTTGTGATCAACAAAGGCAAGATATTCGTAGAGTACGGAGTGTTTTTTAAGCAGCTAGGATATGTAACGGAGTTCGATCAAACGACCCAAACGATCTTTGCCGCTTCGGAAGAAACGAATATCGAACTATCCGTCGGCGGCGACAAGGCGGTCGTGAATGGCCAGACGGTTCCAAGCAAGGGAGAAGTCATTTCCCTTGGCGGAAAGAAGTTGGTGGGACTTCGGTTTATTGCGGCTATAACGGACTACAAAGCAGAATGGAACGGTAAAGCAAAGACGATCTCTTTGACTTATCAAGGACCGACTGCAGAGCAGAAAGCTGCCGTATACGATGTATTCGACAAAATGCTGCTCCTTGAAGCGGCAGGCGATGCGACGGGGTTTGCGGCGTTGATAGCCGAAGATACGGAGATGGATACCAAGAGCATTATGGAACAATGGAAAAACGTAAGAACGAAGACAACGATTGAAGATAAATTTATTCAATCCTATACGGATACGGTTGCCGTCGTTATTCTAATCGAAGATACGATCAAGGTTAGCGGCGGATTTTTCGCGGACAACAAATCGCAAACGATGTACACGCTCCATAGGGCCTCCGATGGAAATTGGAAAGTCTACAATGTAGAGCCAATGGCCGTTGAATATACGAATGTGCCCGGCTTGTTCAATCAAGAGGCGACGATTCCGGAAGCGGACAAAGCGGCGATCGGCCAAGTGTTCGCAGATCAAATCAAGGCTGCTAACGAAAAAACGTGGATGCTTATCTCGCGACACTGGCGGATGTTCAAGACAAAGCGGCATTGAAGAAAACGCTGGAGGATTTGTTCAATAAGGCTAACTTAACGATAGCGGCGGAGAAATGGACAGTCGTCGAGTTTAATGGGTCCGACAAAGCGACGTTTGTGGCTTCCATGACAACCGAGGTGGACGCAAACGGGACGAAGACGAACTTGCGGGGCGTTATCATGAACGATGCTGAGAAAGTCGAAGGCAAGTGGCTGCTGAACGTTAAAGTGGTAAACTTGGTTACGGAACAATTGTAGCCAAGAATAGAATTACACTAGGAGACGTGCCCTAAGCCTTTGATGGCTTGAGGCACGTCTTCCTCTTGGCTCAACGATATGTGATTATGTTACAACCTTACTCCTTTCACGGTATCCCGTTTGCTCAGGTGACTTCCGAGTAGAAAGGATTAACTGAGTTGAGGCGGTTTTCTGAGTAGAAGGGATACCGTGAAAGGGAACGAGTAAGGAAGAAACATGATCTTTCATGTTACAACCTTACTCCTTTCACGGTATCCCGTTTGCTCAGGTGACTTCCGAGTAGAAAGGATTCCCTGAGTTGAGGCGGTTTTCTGAGTAGAAGGGATACCGTGAAAGGGAACGAGTAAGGAAGAAACATGATCTTTCATGTTACAACCTTACTCCTTTCACTGTATCCCTATGGCTCAGGTGACTTTCTAAGCAGAGAGGATTCCCTTAGTTGAGCCGACTTCTGAGTAGAAGGGATACCGTGAAAGGGAACAAGTAAGGAAGAAACATGGATTATCGGTTTACCCACTCCTCGATGAGAGCAGGGATGACCTCGAACAAGTCCCCGACGATCCCGTAATCGGCAACGCTGAAGATGGGGGCGTCGGGGTCTTTGTTGATGGCGACGATGACGCGCGAGCGGCTCATGCCGGCTAGATGCTGAACGGCACCGCTGATTCCGCAGGCGATATAGAGGTCCGGGGTGACGGTTTTGCCGGTTTGCCCGATCTGGAGGGCATAGTCGCAATAACCGGCGTCGCAAGCTCCGCGCGACGCACCGACGGCTCCGCCGAGCAGCGCGGCGAGCTCCGCGAGCGGGGCGAAGCCGGCGGCGCTCTTCACGCCGCGGCCGCCGGCGACGATAATCCGCGCCTCCGCGAGGTCGACGGCGCCGGAAGCCCGCCGCACGACGTCGCGCACGATGATGCGCGATTGCGGAGGGGTGAACGGCGCGCTGCGGATCGGTGCGGCTGGCCCTGCAGCGATCGCGGCGGGAGCGAAATTGTTAGGGCGCACGGTGACGACTGTCGGGGCGCCCGGCAAGAAAGCGCGCCGCTCGAGCGCTTTGCCCGCGTGCAGCGCGCGCGTGAAGGCGATGCGTCCGTCCGCGCCCCGGGCTGCGGCGAGCGCATCGGAGATCTGGCCTGCCCCGAGGCGCGCGGCCAGCCGCGGGGCAAGATCGCGCCCGATCGCGGTGTGGCCGAGCCACCACGCGCCGGGCGCATGGGCAAGAGCATTCGCCGCCGCGAACAGGGCGGCGAGGTGAACCTCCGGCGCGTAGCGGCTAAGGATGGGGTGATCGATGACGATCACCTCATCCGGTCCGCGCTGCGCCAGCAGCTCTGCCGCGGCGGCGGAGGCAGCGGCCTCGCCGCCGCCGGCAAGCAGCAGGACGGCGAGGGCATCGCCGTCCGCCATGCAGCCCTTGGCTGCGGCAATCGCCTCCAGCGAGACTCGCCGCAGCTGGCCGTCGCGGCATTCCGCGACTACGACATGTTGGCTCATCGTCTGATCACCTCTTCTCCAATACTTTCGCTTCGTCCCGAAGCAAGGCAAGCAGCTCCGCGGCTTGCTCCTTCAACGCTCCGCCCAGCCTGCGGCCGGCAGGCCGAGCCGGCGGCGCTTCGCAATCGAGCCGCACGGTCCGCGGCGCTGCCTCGCTGCCCGCTGCCTCAACTCCCAGCTCCGCCGGCGTCAGCTCAGTCAGAGGCTTTCTCTTCGCTTTCATAATGCCGGCTAATGCCGGGTAACGCGGTTCGTTCAGCCCTTGTTGCGCCGTTAGCAAGGCGGGCAGCGGCAGCTCCCAGCTTTCGCTGTCTCCCTCGGCATCCCTTGTGACGAGCAGTCTGTCCTCCTCGATCCGGCATGAGATAACCGCCCCCGCATGCGGCCACCCGAGCAGCTCCGCCACACGGATTGCGACCTGTCCCGCCCCATTGTCCACCGATAAATGTCCGGCGAACACAAGGTCATACGCTCCTGCTCTAATCGTTTTGGCAAGCAGCAGCGAGCACATATGCTCATCCGACTCCTCCTGCCCGCAAGAAATCCACACCGCCTCGTCGGCACCCATGGCAAGAGCGGTGCGAAGAGCCTCCACCGACTTCTCGGTTCCGGCCGCGATGACGGTAACCGTCCCCCCGTGAGCTTCTTTTAACCTCAAAGCCTCTTCCAACCCGTACTCGTCGTAGGGGTTTATGATCCATTTTACCCCCGTATCCAGAATCGCTCCGTCCCGCACGACAATAGGTTCATCCGTACCGATGACGGATTTGATCAACACCGCGATATTCATGGCATCCTCCTTGTAAGCGGATTCGCATAATCGGGTCAACTGCCCGGGAGACATGTCCTTTTTTGCCGATATGAGCATATGTGGGGCGGGCTCGGGAATAAATTTACGAATAGCAAGCCGATTGAACAGTCTCACATTCATCGTATGATCCTTGAGGAAGGTTCAGAAGAACGCGGTTCGTTCCGAATGAATTGAGCAAAAGGAGGGGGCGGGGTGAGCGGTTGAGCGGTTCGATGAACGTTTGGATTGTTGCGGCCGTGACCTTGTGCGGATTCGGCATCTTCGCTTGGATTGTCTTAGGAAAAGTCCGGCTAATTCTGGAAGGAGCGCCGGATGGGGGAATGAAGCTGGAATGGAGAAGGGCCGTGAATGCAGCGGTTCAAATTTTCGGGCATCGTCGCCTGCTTCAGGATCGCCGCAGCGGGTGGATGCACTTGGTGCTGTTTTACGGGTTTATCATGCTTCAGTTAGGCGCTTTAGAGCTTCTGTGGAAAGGACTGCGGGGAGTTTCGCTGCCGTTTGCGGACAATGCGGTTTTCTCGAGTCTGCAAGAGGCAACGGTCGCGTTAGTATTGCTTGCCGTCGCATACGGAGCCTTCAGAAGGTACGGGGAAAAGCTGGCGAGGCTGCCAAAAGGCTGGAAGCCGCTGCTCGTGCTGATCTGGATCGCGGCATTGATGCTGTCCGTCGCGTTCACGCTCGCCTTTGACCGGGTCAGGGAAGGCATTCCGGCATCGGGATCCGCTCCTCTCTCGTCGGTTTTGGCGGATGGGATGGAACGATTAGCGGGTATGGGGAACATCTCAATGGTTACGGGCTCTTCCCCTTCTCTTCACGCCGAGCCGATGTGGGCGCAAGCTGGCTACGAGGTTTCCTGGTGGGCGCATTTGCTTCTGCTGCTCGGATTTCTCGTCTATGTGCCGCTGTCCAAACATTTTCATATTTTTACCGCGCCGGTGAACTGGTTGTTGCGTCCGAATGGTCCTCCGAAACTGGCTAAATTAGACCTGGAAGACGAGAGCGCGGTGAAGTTCGGGATGAACGCGATTGAAGATTTGACCCGGAAACAGAGGCTCGACTTGTTCGCATGCGTGGAATGCGGCCGGTGTACGGATGTGTGCCCTGCGGCCAATACGGACAAAGGACTTTCTCCGATGCACTTGATGACGAAGCTGCGGGATACGCTCCAGCGCAAGGGGATGGAATTCGCGCCGCGTACGTCGCTTTCTCTCCAATCGCCCGGAATTCAGCCTGTCGCCATGGACATCCGCTCAACGATGGCGTGGCAAACGACGGGGTGGGTGAAGCGCGGCGACTCCACTTCGATCCAACCGTCCACCCTCATCGGAGAGGTCATTACCGAAAAAGAGCTGTGGGCGTGCACGACTTGCCGCCACTGCGAGGAGCGCTGTCCGGTCGGCAATCTGCAGCTTGCGCCTTTGATGGAGATGCGGCGTTACTTGGTTCTGACAGAAGGGAAGATGCCCGCCGAAGCGAGGCGAACGCTGCAAAATATCGACCGGCAAAGCAACCCCTGGGGATTCCCCCGGCAAGATCGAACGGCATGGATGGAGGCCTTCGCCGCAAAGGAAGGCTGGCATATTCCAACGCTTCGCGATAATCCGAAGCCAGATTGGCTGTGGTGGGTTGGCAGCATGGGCGCCTACGATTTACGGGCACGCCGCGTAACTTTTGCTTTTGCCCGTCTGCTGCATGAAGCGGGTATCTCCTTTGCCGTGCTTGGGGCGGAGGAACGCAATTCCGGAGACACTCCGAGGCGGCTTGGCGACGAGTTTCTGTTTCAGGAGCTATGCAGAACGAACATCGAGACCTTCCAGCGTCACGGCATTTCGAGAATCGTTACGGCTTGTCCGCATACGTACCATCTTTTTCGCAACGAATATACGGATTTTGGTTTCGAAGCCGAGATCAGGCACCATACGGAGCTGCTTGCGGAACTGCTTGCCGATAAACGGCTATTTCCCCGGCATCCCGTTTCCCGAACGATGACCCTTCACGATTCCTGTTACCTGGCCCGTTACAACGGGGTGACAGAAGCGCCGCGGGCGATTTTGTCGGCTATTCCGGAGCTTGAGACGAAGGAAATGGAGCGGTCCGGCAAGCAGGGACTTTGTTGCGGAGCGGGCGGCGGGCGGATGTGGATGGAGGAGCCGGGGCGGAGAGTCAACGAGGTTCGAACCGCGCAGGCGCTCGCAACCGGAGCGCAGCTCATCGGATCGGCTTGCCCCTACTGCCTGACAATGATGGAGGAAGGCCTTCGCAAGCATGGAGCGGAGGAGCGGACGGGGGCGCTGGATGTGGCGGAAATACTGGCTATGTCCGTGTTCGGAGCAGAGGATGTTTCCTGACGGTAAAAAAACCTCCGAGGGGAGTGAGGCGACTTGTGGAACGTACGGAAAGCGGCGGTTATCGGAGCGGGGGTGATGGGTTCGGCGATCGCCGCTCATTTGGCGAATGCCGGTGTTCCGTGCCTGCTGCTGGATCTTGAGGGGCTGGCGGTCAAGGGATTGACAAAGCTGAAGGAAACGAAACCGTCACCCTTGTACGACCCTTCATTTCTAACCCGAATACGGGCGGGCGACTTGGACCGGGCTTCGGATTTAGCGCGGTTATCGGAGTGCGATTGGATTATCGAGGCGGTATCGGAACGGCTTGAAATCAAGCACGGCGTATGGGCGCGCATCGATTCGGCGTGGCGGCCGGGTATGATCGTCAGCAGCAACACCTCGGGGTTATCGATTAACGAGATAACCTCGGTATGCAGCGAAGCTTGCCGCAGGAATGCGATGGTCACGCATTTTTTCAACCCGCCGCGGTATATGAAACTGGTTGAAATCGTTCCGTGCAGGGAGACGGATCCGCAAGCGCTTGCCGAAGTTACGCGTTTCTGCCAAGACCGGTTGGGCAAAGGAGTCGTCATAGCCAAAGACACGCCCAACTTCATCGCAAACCGGATTGGGACGTATTCGATGCTTATCACTCTGCAAGCGATGGAGAAGCACAGCTTAACGGTGGATGAGGTAGACGCCGTAACGGGACCGCTGCTGGGACGGCCTAAGAGCGCTACTTTTCGAACATTGGATTTGGTTGGTTTGGATACTTTTCTGAATGTGTGCCGCAACATGACGGGCAGCATTCAGGACCCGATAGAAGCGGCGATTTTCGCACCGCCTTCGATCATCGAGGAGTTGGTTTCAATGGGGTGGCTCGGGGAAAAAAGCGGAGGCGGCTTCTATCGCAAGAATAACGCCGAGAGAGGAAAGGACCGGATTCAGGTACTCGATCCATTAACGATGACTTACGGTCCGCGCAAGAAGATCGCCTCGCCAGCGTTGGAAGCGGCGAAGCTTGCGAAAGGTACCTCCGGCAAGCTGCTGGCGCTGCTTGGTGCGGCGGATCAGGATAGGCTGGCCGCATTCGCCCGCGATGTGCTGGAAGCGGCGCTTTGCTACTCGGCTGATAAGCTCGGCGAAATCGCGGACACCGCAGACGAGATCGACCGAGCGATGAGGTGGGGGTTCAACTGGGAGCAGGGACCGTTCGAAACCTGGGATGCCCTCGGGGTGACGGAGACGGCTGCAAGGCTGGAGGAAAGGCAGAAAGCGATTCCGGCGCCGGTCGCATCGATGCTGGAAAAGGGTTCTACGTCCTTTTACGTTAAGAAAACGGGCAATGTGTTCCATTATTCGCTAGGACAATATAAGGCCGTAGAGGTGCTGCCGGAGGAAATGTCTTTAAGCTCGTTGCGAGATCGCGGCCAAATCGTGTTCTCCGTTGATGGAGCCGACTTGATCGATCTTGGCGATGAAGTGGCTTGCTTGGAGTTTCGTTCTCCGCACAACGCGATCGGACCTGGTGTGCTGTCCGCCATTCGCCAAGCAACCGAGGAGGCGGACCGTAACTGGCGCGGACTTGTAATCGCGAATGAAGGGCGCAACTTCTGCGTCGGAGCCAACCTTATGCTGCTGCTTATGGAAGCGGAAAATGGGGAATGGGACGAGATCGACCTCATTATCCGCCAGTTCCAGCAGAGCATGAAGTCGTTGCGCGTTATGCCGCGTCCGGTCGTGGCGGCTCCGCATCGGATGACCTTGGGAGGCGGCGTGGAGGCTTGCTTGCCCGCTGATCGGATTTTGTTCGCGGCGGAAACTTATTTCGGCCTCGTGGAAACGGGAGTCGGATTAATTCCCGCGGGAGGGGGCTGCTTGGCCGCCGCCGTTCTAGCGCAAGAGCGTGCGGAAGCAGCCAACTTGAACGATGTTACTTCTCCGCTTTCCTTGCTGTTCGAGTCGATCGCCATGGCCAAAGTATCGGAGAGCGGCCATCAGGTCAAGCAACTCGGATACTGGCGAGCGGGCGATGCGGTCGTTATCCGGGAAGAAACGCGGATCGCCGCCGCGAAACGCGCGGTGCTGGAGCTTGACCGCCTAGGTTACGCGGTACCCGAAGCGGATCGGCATGTAACCGTGGGAGGACGAGAGGCGGCAACGGTATTAAAGCTGGCGGTTTCCTCCATGCGCCGAAGCGGTTACATCTCGGAGCACGACGTCCGGATCGCCGGAAAGCTGGCGGATGCTTTGACGGGAGGAGAGGTTCCGGCGGGAACGGTCGTTTCGGAGCAGCATCTGCTCGACCTGGAGCGGGAAGCTTTCCTAAGCCTTTGCGGAGAACCGCTCACGCAAGCCCGCATGCGACAGATGCTAGCCACAGGCAAACCTCTGCGCAATTAGACCATACACCATTACCCTCCTATGATCGCATAATGCGACTATAGCGGGCGGCTTGATGTGTGGCTGTAGCGGTTCTTTTTACAGTTAATGTTACCACTGGAGTTCGATGTGTGGCTGTAGCGGTACTTTTTGAAGTTAATGATACCTTCAGAGCTCGATGTGTGGCTGTAGTATTACTTTTTGCAGTTAATGTTATCTCGGGAGCTCGATTTTACTTCTTAAAGCTATTCCAAGGAGGGGAGAGCCATGACAGGCAGAGAGGCCGTCATCGTCTCGGCGGTACGCACGGCGGTCGGGAGGGGCAAGAAGGGCGGCTTCGCGCAAACCCGTCCTGAAGATCTTGGCGCCGCGGTGCTTACGGAAGCCGTTGCGCGGGTGCCGGGAATAATCCCATCCGACATCGATGATGTTATCATCGGATGCGCGATGCCGGAAGGGGAGCAGGGGCTGAACGTTGCCCGGTTGCTCACGCTTCATGCCGGTTTTCCCGTTCACGTTCCGGCGGTAACCGTGAACCGGTTTTGCGCTTCGGGTTTGCAGGCGATCGCCCAAGCGGCCGCCGCCATCCAGAGCGGCATCGCCGATATCATAGTCGCCGGCGGAGTAGAGAGCATGAGCCGGATTCCGATGACCGGCTTCAAGCTATCCCCGCATCCCGGACTGTGGGATGTGATGCCTGCCGCCTACATGGGGATGGGCCATACGGCGGAGCTAGTTGCCAAGCGATGCGGCGTCACGCGCGAAATGCAGGACCGGTTCGCGGCAGACAGCCACCGCAAAGCCGCCCAAGCTGCTGCAACAAGCCGCTTCCAAGAGGAACTCGTCCCGATCCATACTATGGCCACGAATGTAGATCCCTCCACGGGTAATTTACAAACGCAGCATCTGACCGTAACTCAAGATGAATGCATCAGACCGGATACGTCCTTAGAGAAGTTGGCCGCGCTTAAGCCTTCATTCGCCGTGAACGGTACCGTAACGGCAGGCAACTCCTCGCCATATAGCGATGGGGCTGCAGCGGTTGTCGTCATGAGCCGAGAGAGGGCGGATAGTCTAGGTATCCAACCCTTAGCTGTCTTTCGGGCTTATTCCGTAGCTGGAATCCAACCGGAAATCATGGGACTCGGCCCCGTTGAAGCGGTACCTAAAGTGCTCAGGCAAGCAAAGCTCACGACAGAACAAGTGTCGTTGTGGGAAATTAACGAAGCTTTTGCCGCCCAATGCATTCCCGTCATCGAACGGCTGGAGATAGACCCTGAGTTAGTCAACGTTAACGGAGGAGGTATCGCTCTTGGTCATCCGCTCGGTTGTACCGGGGCAAAGCTGACGGTTACCTTATTGCACGAGTTACTTCGGTTAGGCGGCGGATACGGCGTAGTGACAATGTGTGTTGGAGGCGGGATGGGGGCGGCAGGTGTTTTCGAGGTTTTGTAGTTGGGATGTTTTAAGGCTAGCAGTTTATGAAAGGAGGAGGTGGCGCACGATGTCGAAACCCGTTTGGGGCGGTGGAAGATTCATTGTCGATGACGCCGAGCCGGAGCAAATCGTGACGCCGGAGGATTTTACGGAGGAACAAAGGATGCTGGCGGAGACGGTTCGTGCTTTCGTGGAGCGGGACATTAAGCCCCGCGATTCCGAAATTGAAAAGTTAGACTATGGGTTAACCGTCCAATTTATGCGCAAGGCTGGCGAGATCGGCTTGCTGGGCGCGGACGTGCCGGAAGCTTACGGAGGCTTGGGGCTGGATAAAACAAGCACGACGCTGCTCGCCGAGACCTTATCTCCGGCTTCTTCGTTCGCGCTATCGGTCGGAGCCCATACCGGAATCGGTACGCTTCCGATCGTATTCTTCGGAACGCAACAACAGAAAACCCGCTGGCTCCCGCAACTGGCAAGCGGCGAACTCATAGCCGCTTATTGCCTGACCGAGCCCGGCTCCGGTTCGGATGCGCTGGGCGCGCGAACGAGTGCCGTCCTATCCGAAGACGGACAGCAATACATTCTCAACGGCTCCAAGCTTTATATAACGAATGCAGGCTTTGCGGATTTGTTCATCGTCTACGCGAAAGTCGACGGCACCCAGTTCAGTGCCTTCATCGTTGAACGCGGTACGCCTGGTTTCACGATTGGGCCTGAGGAACACAAAATGGGAATCAAAGGCTCGTCCACTCGCCCGTTATATTTCGAAGATGCTCGCATTCCCGCGGATCATCTGCTCGGCGAAGTAGGCAAAGGCCACCTGATCGCCTTCAATATTCTGAACATCGGCCGATTTAAGCTTGCTGCCGGTTGCCTCGGAGGCATGAAGGAAGCCATTCAATTGTCATCCTCTTATGCCAATCAGCGCAAGCAGTTCGGCAAGCCGATTTCCTCGTTCCCGCTGATCGCGGCCAAGCTGGCTGATATGAATACTCTTGCTTACGTGACGGAGAGTATGGTTTACCGAACCGCCGGACTTATAGATGAATCGCTAGACCAAGTCAATCTAGACGGAGCAGACGGAGGTCTGAAGGCGGCGAAAGCCATCGCCGAATATGCGCTGGAATGCTCCATCAACAAGGTGTTCGCTTCCGAGGCGATGGATGCCGTCGTCGATGAAGGCGTCCAAATTCACGGAGGCAGCGGCTACATCCAAGAATACAAAATCGAAAGGCTGTACCGGGATTCTCGAATCAATCGGATCTTCGAGGGCACGAATGAAATTAACCGCCTCCTGATCCCGGCCACCTTGCTTAAGAGGGCATTAAAGGGGGAGATCCCCCTCATCGAGAAGGCTCAAGCGCTGCAACGCGAATTGCTGAATCCTCCCCCGCTCGCGGCAGCCGAATCTCAAGATCCGTTAGCCAAGCCAATAGCTATTGTCGCCGCCCTTAAAAAAGTATTTCTCATGGTCGGAGGACTAGCGGTGCAGAAGCACGGGCTCAGGCTTGAACGCGAGCAGGAAATCGTAGCTTCGCTCGCCGATTTCATGATTGACCTGTATGCGCTTGAAAGCTCCCTGCTAAGAACTCGCAAAATAGCGCAAAACCACTCAGACGCTCAATCCTTGCAGCATCCGATCGATATGACGGCATTATTCGCGGAACAATCGGTCGAGCGGGCAGGGCAGCGTGCCAGAACCATCCTGGCAGCTTTGGAGTACGGAGAAAGCCTACGGCTGCAATTGTCCGTGCTTAAGAGGCTGCTGAGATTCGATCCTGCGGATCTGTCCGCCCTTCGCAAGCGTATTTCCACCCGCGTGATCTCTGCCGAGAGTTATGTCGGACTCTGAGGAGGCAAGCAGCGTGAGAGAGGATCCCGATCGAGAGGAGAACGAGCGCCCTTGGCTGCGCCATTATCCGCTTGAAGTTTCTCCGTCTTACGACTATCCGAAACACAATGCCGCCAAGTTTCTGCTAGATTCCGCACGCGACTATCCCGACAAGGAAGCGCTCGATTTTCTGGGCAAAAGCTACACCTATAAGGAACTGCTCAAGCAATGCGGCAAAATGGCGAATGCCCTTAAATCTCTCCCCATATCTAAGGGGGATCGCGTGGCCATCATGCTTCCCAATTGTCCTCAAGCGGTCATCGCATACTATGGGGGGTTAATGGCCGGCGCGGTTATCGTCCAGACGAATCCGCTGTATACGGAACGGGAGCTGAGCATCCAGCTCGTCGATTCCGGAGCGACGACCCTGGTTACGTTGGATTTGCTAATGCCAAAAGCCAGCAAGGCTATAGAGAAGACGGACATTCATAATGTCATCGTAACCTCGTTGTCCGACGGGCTCCCTTTTCCGAAAAACAAGCTGTACCCGCTCAAACGCCGCAAAGAATATCCCGACCTTAAAGTGAATTACAAAGCAAAGGGAGTCATCCGATGGTCTTCCTTCCTGCATCGCGGCCCGGCAACACCGAGCTGCGAGGAGGTCGACGCGGATAAGGACCTTGCAATGGTGCAATATACGGGGGGAACGACCGGCCAGCCCAAAGGGGTTATGCTTACGCACGCCAATCTTGTCGCTAATACCATGCAGGTCGCGGCCTGGTGTTATCGAATGGAGCAGGGCAAGGAAAGGTACTTGGCGGCGTTGCCTTTGTTTCACGTGTTCGGTCTGACGGTGCTGCTTAATCAAGCGATTTATAAGGCGGGTTCTCTGCTGCTTGTACCGCGGTTCGATCCGAAAATGGTGCTGGAGACGATTCGCCGCCGCAAACCGACCGTTTTCCCCGGGGCGCCTACGATGTATATCGCGCTGCTTAACCATCCGCTTGCGTTGGAAGGCGATCTGGGATCGGTACGGGTATGCGTGAGCGGTGCCGCGCCGCTGCCGCGCGATGTGCAAGAAAAGTTCGAGAAGTTATCCGGGGGGAGGCTGATCGAAGGCTACGGATTAACCGAAGCGTCGCCGGTTGCCCATTGCAACCCGATCTGGGGGTTTCGGAAGTCCGGTACGATCGGGGTTCCGCTCCCCGATACGGATGTGAGGATCGTCGGAGAAGACAGCTTGGAGCCGCTGCCGATAGGAGAAATAGGGGAGCTTGCCATTCATGGTCCGCAGGTGATGGCAGGGTATTGGAACCGTCCGGAGGAGTCTGCAGCCGTTCTGCGGGAAGGTTGGCTTCGGACGGGCGATCTCGGGACCATGGACGAGGACGGGTTCTTCACGATCATGGACCGGAAAAAAGATATCATTCTGGCAGGAGGATATAATGTGTACCCCCGCGAAGTAGAGGAGGTCCTGTTCGAGCATCCCGCGGTTAAAGAGGCTTCCGTCCTTGGAGTGCCCGACGAATATCGCGGGGAGACGGTTAAAGCCTTCGTCGTGCTTAAGGAAGGCTGGTACGTTTCGGAGATGCAGCTTAACCGTTGGTGCCGGGACCGGCTTGCCGCTTATAAGGTTCCTAAGCAATATGAATTCAGGGAAAGCCTCCCGCTATCGATGATTGGGAAGGTGCTCAAGCGAAAATTAAAAGAAGATCCTTAAGAATTCCGAAACGGATATGCGCGGCTTCACGCAATCCCGTCTTTGCGGCGTGTGTCTTCTTCTCGCTGCCGTAAAGACGGAAAAACGGGAAATAGGGATGATTATCATCGCTTCATCAGTTTGTGGATTGCATCAGACCCTAACGGTCCCAAAGGCCGTCTCAGGCGAGCAAATGGATGGTTCACACGTTGAAAAGGTGTTAATGGCCGTTACAATCGGTAAATGGATATCAAAAGTGGCAAATGGAGCAATGAGACGATCAAAATGAGGCTGTCGATTAATTGTGGACATTTTTTATGCGATTGCCCTGATTGGTGAGACGCGTTCTATTGACAAACAATAGAAAGCGCTTTATATTTTAATTAAATCGATTTAATTTTGGATTGGATGGAATTTGGACATGGAAAAAAGAAATATCACGCTTAAAGATATCGCGAAATTCGTCGGCGTATCTACGGCAACCGCATCCCTGGCGCTTGCAGGTGATCCTCGGGTCAACATCAAGACCAAGAAAGCAGTAGAGGAAGCGGCAAAGCGCCTGAAATACGTGCCTAACGAAATCGGCCGCAGCCTGCGCGCCAAGAAGGCCGAGACGATCGCGCTTATTTTCCCGAACACGCCGCACAATGCTTTCTCCCATCCGTATTTCGTCGAACTGTTGGAAGGGATTACGGAAGTGCTCATCCAGAACAACTTTCATTTGCTGCTCTCGACCTCTCCGTCGGAGTCGAATGAAGAGGCCGCTTACGACACGATTTTGCGCAACCGCCGCGCCGACGGCATTATTTTGTGGCCGGCGTCGATCAAAGACAGGAACGTGCTGCGTATCGTCGAATCCGGATTCCCTGTCGTTTACTTGGGCAAGTGGCACCATAATGAAGTGCTTAGCGTGGAACGGGATGATTTCGGGGGCGCGTACTTGGCGACCTCTCATCTCTTAAAGGCGGGCAGGCGGCGCATCGCCCATATTACGGGACCTCTGGATTATCAGGTAAGCATCGACCGATTGGAAGGCTACAAGCGGGCGCTTGAGGATCATCAGGTTTTATTCGATCCGGCTCTTATCGCGGAAGCGGATTATACGATGGAATCCGGCCATGAGGCTGTCGGCCGATTGCTGAAAAAAGGGGTCCAATACGACGGCGTATTCGCCGGAAACGACCGGATGGCGATCGGTGCGATGAATGCCATCCAATCGGCGGGACGCTCGATACCCGGCGACGTTGCGATTGTCGGCTGCGATAATATCGAGATGGCGGCGATGACGAACCCGCCGCTGACAACCATTCATCAATCGATGAGACGAATCGGAATGATCGCTGCGGAGAAAATGATCAGGATGCTGACAGGACAGGATCTGGGAGACATTCAAACAATCGTTCCGGCGGAGCTCGTCGTTCGTAAATCCTGCGGTTCAATTGAATAGCAAAATACTTTTTTAAGTAAAATTTAAATCGATTTAATAAGGAGGTGGTAGACAGCGGTTTCATGGCTGGCACTCAGATTGAACTTCCTAGTAGTAGCAAGAGCTTGATGCACGAATGAAGCAACGGGCAGCGCCATTTTCAAATTTCGGGGGAGGATTTTTCATTATGGTAACCGGTAAACGCAGAAGTTACGGAATTCTAATCAGTTTGTTTCTCTCAATCGCTTTGTTATTAGCCGCATGCGGCGGAGGAAACAACAAGGAGGATGAGTCTTCATCTTCTAAGCCTGCAGCTTCGTCATCGGCAAGTCCGGGCGGGGAGAAGCCTGCCAAGAAAGTCGAGCTTACCTTCTGGAGCGGGTTCACCGGGCCGGATGGGGATCTCTTGAAAACGATCGTAGAAGATTACAACAAAGCCAACGAAGGCAAAATCGAGATCAAAATGGACATTATGCCTTGGGATCAAATGAACCAGAAGCTGCCGCCGTCCATAGCCACAGATACGGCACCAAGCTTCGTGGCCTTTATCGGAGGAGTGGCAACGCCTTACATTCAGAACGGTTCGTTCCAGGCGCTCGGGGATTTCTTCGAGGCTACCGGAGTCGACAAAGGCGATTTCGCCAGCGGCTCGCTCGAGCTTGGAGCCAAGGACGGCGTGCCTTACCTGCTTCCGATGCAGATGAACGGCTTGTATCTTTACTGGAACAAGGGGCTGTTCAAAGCTGCCGGACTTGATCCGGAGAAACCGCCGGCAACGCTTGAGGAGTTGGCTAATTATGCGGTTCAACTTACCGATTCCTCCAAGAACCAATTCGGTTTCGGTATGCCGGTCAAAGGCTCTCCGGTCTGGTTTACTTCTTTCATTCTCGGCAATGGCGGCAATGTGGTGGATCTGGCGGCGAAGAAATCGGTACTGGATTCTCCCGAGAACCTTGCAACGTTCCAGAAGCTGCAAGACCTCGTCGTGAAGGATAAGGTAAGCCCGAAAGGCGCAGGCGGAGCGGATTTGGACAAATTGATGCAAAGCGGACAGTTAGGCATGTACATTAACGGTCCTTGGCTGGCTCCAGGACTGAAAAGCAACAATATCGATTTCGGTGTTGCCATCCCGCCTAAGGGATCCGCATCGCAATACACGGAGCTTGGCGGTATCGGATTCGCAGTTCCAAGTGGAACGGGTGAAGACGAGAAAAAAGCCGTCTATGACTTCATTAAATATTGGAACACTCCGGAAGTGAGCAAGAAGTGGTCTCTGAGCAACGGCTTCCCTCCTTATCTGAATTCGGTGAAGGAAGATCCTGAGATTATTGCAGATCCGCTTGTAAGGGCAATGGCCGACATGGGAGATGCGGCTGCACCGTTCCTGCCAGGGCTTCTAACGGCCGATCGCATCAACGGCGAAGTATTGTTCATCGCCATAGAGGCAATTCAGAACGGCCAGAACGTAGCGGATGTTCTTAAGAAGTCATCCGCCGATATCGACGAAATCCTTAAATCGGAAAAATAAGCGGGGAATAAGGCGGCCCGTGCGCTTGTCCACCGAAAAAGCGTGCGGGCTCACATCTCAACCTGAAGCAGGTGCATCCCATGACGAGAAACCTCAAGAAAGCTTTAAGCTATATGAACAAACCGGAACGTGCGGCATATCTGTTCATCGCCCCGGCGCTCACTATCATAGCCGTGTTCGTCCTGGTTCCCCTCGCGGCGACGCTAGGGATCAGCTTGGTGCGCATGGATATTTTCCTCAAGGGTGCCGAGCTCATCGGATTTGGCCACTACGATCATCTGTTGAAGGACGATAAGTTCTGGAATGCGCTTGGCAACACGGCCTATTTCGCGGCGGTAGAGGTGCCGCTTCAGATCGGCGTCGCTCTGCTGGTCGCCGTATTCGTATCCCGGAACACCCGCTTTCGTAAATTCATGCGATCCATGCTGTTCCTTCCCTCCGTCTGCTCCCTGACGGCAATCGGGATCATGTGGTCGTTCCTGCTCGATCCGCAATCCGGTTTATACACCCAGTACTTAACCGAGCTCGGCCTCCCAAGATTGGAGTTCCTCCGCGATCCTCAGCTCGCGATGCCTACTCTTATCCTTATGACCGTCTGGCGCAGCTTCGGCTATACGATGATCATCCTGATGGCTGCTATTCAGAATATCCCGGATTCTTATTACGAAGCGGCACAATTGGACGGGGCGAGCGGGTCCAAGCAATTCCAGCATATTACGGTCCCGATGATCATCCCGGCTCTCAGCTTCACCGTCATCACGGCGATTATCGCGTCTCTGCAAGTATTCGATCAGATATTCGTCACAACCCAAGGCGGGCCGCTCGACTCAACGGAAACGATGGTGACTTACATTTACAGCACAGGGTTCAGCAAGGCTCCTTTCGATCTGGGTTATTCCTCGGCCATCTCCGTCGCGTTGTTCGTTGTCATTATGATTATATCGCTGTCGATGAACCGCTTTTTCCTAAGCAGAGAATCATCGGAAGCGCGTTAGGAGGCTGACAATAGTGAAAACATCTAGAAGCTGGCGTATCCTCGGCTATTTGTCAGCCTTCCTGCTGCTCATAGCCGTTATCCACCCTTTTCTCTGGATCGTCATCTCTACCTTCAAAACCGAGCAGGAGCTTATTTCTTTTCCTCCGGCTTTTTTCGCTGAAAGTTATACATTATCCCAATATGCTGACGTGTGGAAGCGAATACCGCTGCTCGACTTTTTCCGGAATACCGTTATTTTCTCGGGCGGCGTTATGGTGTTGTCCGTGTTCTTCGATTCTATGGCAGGTTATGCATTCGCGAGAATCCGCTTCAAAGGAAACAAGACATTGTTCACGCTTGTACTTATCACGATGATGATTCCGTTCCAGGTACTCATGATCCCGTTGTTCGTGGAAGTGTTCAAGCTCGGTATCCTCAACACGTATTGGGGGCTGATTTTGCCTAGGGCGGCCAGTGCTTTCGGTATTTTCATGATGAGATCGTTCTTCGTATCGCTGCCTAAGGACTTGGAAGAATCGGGACGGGTAGACGGCGTTAACGAATTCCGCATTTATTGGAGCATCATGCTGCCGCTTTGCCGGTCGGCGATGATAACGTTGGGCATTTTCCTGCTCATGAACAATTGGAACGATCTTATTTATCCGCTCATGCTCACTAGCTCGACCGATATGCGGACACTGTCAGCGGGACTAGCCATGTTCGTCGGACAGCGAACGATCGAATACGGCGCAACGTTGGCGGCCTCGGTAATCGCGCTGACGCCTTTAGTCGTCATATACGCGTTCGCGCAGAAGTACTTCGTGCAAGGCGTGGCGACATCCGGCTTAAAAGGTTAAGGAAACGATTATAGAGAGTGGAGTGAATTGACGATGAAACATGCTGCGATTACCGTTAGCAAGGATTTCAAAATAGGACAAATCGGCGACCGGATGTTCGGCTCTTTTGTCGAGCATATGGGAAGCGTTGTTTATAACGGAATATACGAGCCGGATCATCCTGCCGCGGATGGGAACGGGTTCCGCATGGATGTGTTAGGGCTCGTTCGGGAACTGGGACTTTCGGTCGTTCGTTACCCGGGAGGCAACTTCACCTCGGGCTACCGCTGGGAAGACGGGATCGGACCCAAGGGGCTGCGACCGGTTCGTCCGGATCCGGCCTGGCGCCAGATCGAGACGAACCAGTTCGGATTAAACGAATTCATGGAGTGGGTTCGCCTCGTCGGAGCCGATCCGATTATGACGGTTAACCTCGGAACCAGAGGCATCGATTCCGCACGCGACATCTTGGAATATTGCAATTTCGAAGGAGGGACGCTGTGGAGCGATTTGCGGAAAGCCCACGGTGTCCGCGATCCTTACAAGATCAAAACTTGGTGTTTGGGCAACGAGCTCGACGGGGAATGGCAGATCGCGAGGAAAACGGCCGCCCAATACGGCGAACTGGCGCTGGAAACGGCCAAAGTCATGAAATGGCTGGATCCCGGGATCGAGCTCGTTGCCGTTGGAAGCTCCGCCCGTCACATGTCCACGTTCCCGGAGTGGGACCGCACCGTATTGGAATACACATACGACCATGCCGACATGCTGTCGCTGCATCATTACATCGGCAAGCGAGAGAACGATACGCCGACTTATTTGGCGATGCCGATGGAGATGGAGCGCCAGATCGAGGAAGTGATCGCCGCTTGCGATTACGTAAGGGGACTTAAGAGAAGCAACAAAGTCATGCAGCTGTCGTTCGACGAATGGAACGTCTGGCGCGAGCCGGATATCCCGAACGTGGAATGGCAGGTCGGGGCTCCTTACGATTGGGTAAGGTTCCGCATGGAAGACGCGCTCGTGTTCGGTTCGGCGATGCTGACGCTTCTGCGCCGGGCGGATCGGATCAAGATCGCATGCCAGTCGCTGCTAGTGAATACGATTCCCATGATCCTTACCGATAAAGGCGGCAAGGCTTGGCGGAATCCGACGTTCTATCCGTTCCTGCATGTATCCAAATACGGCCGCGGAGTAGCTCTTCAATGTCTGGTAGACAGTCCGAAATACGATACTTCCAAGTATACCGACGTTCCTGTTGTCGATCCCGTCGCTGTCCATAACGAAGAGACAGGGGAACTGACGATATTTGCGGTTAACCGGGCGGCGGAAAACGTAAGGTTGGACCTAGACGTCCGAGATTTTGCAGGAATGGTCTTCTTGGAGCATATTGTGCTTAAGCACGATCGCCTGGATGCGGTAAATACGTCAGAGCAGCCGGACGAAATCATTCCTCGGCAAGGGGCCGGGGCCGTTCTGGACGGCGGACGAGGTCATGTCGTGCTAGACCCCTATTCCTGGAACGTCGTGCGGTTTAAAGGGAAGGGGGAGTGATCCGAACAGCCATACACAGGTGAAAAGACTAGGTGCAAAAGAACCTTCAAAACCACTATAAAAGTGGAACTGAAGGTTCTTTTGCAAACCAATCTTACGTCCGAATATAACTTATGGGATAGCCCCAACATAAGCTGCAATAGAATAGAAGCTTAGTTTACCAGACGAAGATCGCTTATCGTGAAATCGATATCCCCATACTCTTCTTTGCTAATAGATACAGAGATCGACTTTCTGGTCTTATCGATTAAAGGAACTTTATAAGTCTGCGACTTTCCTGCCCCAAGAGATTCATACTCATTGTCATCTTGAACAATTTGCAGCTTAATCGCGTCCGCTTTATTGTTTACGGTAAATTCGAGATAAGCGTACTCACCGTATTTGTGGGGATATCCGTCATATAGACTGAAGCTGAAGTAAGAATCGTTGGCATTAGAGTAAAGGACCCCTGCTGACTCCGTAAGATAAAACAGCTTTAGCGTCTTGCTGCTCAACAGTTCGGCTGCGCCTACGGATTGTTCAGATGCGGGTTTCCCGGAGTATACCTTTAATTCCGAAAGAGTAAATCCAAGCTTGCCGTCGGTACTTTCCTTTGAGAAGAATAACGTAAAATTATACCCGTCAGGTAAATCTAAATCGAAGGAAACCACTTTGCTGCTTTTGGCTTTTACAGTTGCCTCTTGATCCCCATTCGGTCCTCCTGCCGCAGTAATAATCATGTTGGCTGTGCCCGTGTTCGTCAACAAGAAGCTGGCTTTGCTTGCACCGGAATCGAGCACAGTAATTCTGGAGAACAAGCTCCCGTTGCTATTAACGAATTTATTATTTGTAAACTTCAAATCTTCAAACTCCAGCTTAGAAACATCCACCAATTGTTGAGCGGTTAAATAATCGGTTGAAGAACCTGATTCTTTAGGAAGCTCTGAAACTTCGTCTTCATTGAGATCTGCGCCATCCTCTAGATCTGCGCCATCCTCTAGATCGATAGCATCTACATCCGAACTATCCAACAGATCGAAATAGTCATCGCCGTATTGGGCCGTTAGAAAAGAATGAACTTTGGACATCGCTGACTCTGGAAGAGTATCCAAGTCTTCAATGGGTTCACTCTTTATGACCTTCTCGTTGACGAATTTAGGGCTGCCATTGGAATTAAGTAAGTTTACATTCACAATATAATCAAATACGGAATAACCTTCTGGCGTAGCGGTAAGCAAGTAGCCTTTCAGTCTAAATGTCTGACCAAGCTTCTTGGATGCAGCGCCTTGCTTCGTTATTTTCATACTGAAATGCTTGACGTAACCATCCATCTCATCTCTGAAATTCTTTATATTGTCCAAAGATTCTATGGCTTCCGATGACAGCTTTGTTGAAGGGTGTAAAATACTTTTGATTGCGGATTGGTTGCCGGTTTCTACCCCGTTCAAATACTTGGATATGACCGCGAGCTGAGCCTTGCTCGGAGTATTGGACTCAGCAGCAAAGGCAGCACCGCCGTTTGTCAGCACCAAAACAAACAACAATAATACGGATACGATTCTTTTCATTTATTGTTTTGTCCTTTCGTGTCAAATTTCAACTTATTATGGAAACTATTTCTACTATACTATAAATAAAATGCACTGAAATATACTTTACCTAAAATTTAGGAGATGCCGATAAAAAGGAAACAAAATTTAAATTAAGGTAAAATCTGGGTTCATTTCATTGATGGGACAACTCATTTTCGTTATACTGTATGCATATATCAAAAAGAAGACAATTTTTTCCGTTGAATTAGGAAAGCGTTTACAATATTTCAGGCGGGCAGCGGGCGACGATAGGGGTGATGATTTTGACGGAATACGGACAATTACAACCAGGAGGGAGGGAACGATTCAAGTTCGGGGGGAGAGTCTTGCCCCGCTTGGTTAAGACAATCATAGGTTCGGTTATTGTCCTATTCGGGATGTCGGCTTTGCCGCTGCGCGCGTTTGCGGCCGGATCCTTGGAAACCTTTGCTTCCCAAGTTCAAGTCGGAACGCTTCCGCTGTTGGCCGCGCTTGGAGTGGGAATCGCCGTAGCGGTCGGGGCTGTCATTGCTTTCCTTCAGATGACTGCCAAGGGTAAGGATGCTAATGAACCTTCAACGATTTTTCCGGAAGATAATCAGCCTCATGATGATAATTTAATCGACGATTGGAAAGACGAAGATACGACTCCCAACCCGGAGTATGAAGATAATCCGTTGACCGATTACACGATTCCCATAACGAAACTGTTAGCATATCCTGACCGCGTTGAAGCTGCGGACGTTGGAGAACCGAGATTATGCGGCGTAGAGGGAGAACACGCGGGTTCCTGTTATCGCATCTTGAACCGGCACTTGTCTTTCGGTCGGGATCCCGCGCAATGCGTGATTATCTTCCCTTATGAAGCGGGAGAAATCAGCCGAATGCACTGCACGTTAAGATTCATGGAGGAAAGCCGAATATTCTTGCTCGAGGATCACGGTTCATCTAACGGAACCTTTCTCGCGAACGGGCAGCGCCTGCAACCGGGTGTGCGCTATGAACTCCGTACGGGAGAACGGTTCTCGCTATCCGGCAACGAGCATTGTTTCGAAGTTCGGGATGAAGGTTAGGCAATACCAATGATTAACTTCCATGGTAACGGGTGCCCATCGTTTTTTACTGTATCCTCCGTCCGAAAAATGGTATAATGAGAAAATGCAGGAACGTTTCTTTTACTGCAACTTAGCGGTGGAACAATCGAGAATTGAAAGAAGAACCTATATAAGGTTCTCCGGGTGGCGAAATACCGCCTCCGCTCCGGGATTTCCGCCGGGACGGAATCCATTCCACTGGGAGGTAATTGCATGGCCAATGCCAAACGCAGTCACAATGAAGTTCAAGAAAGTTTGCGAGAACTGACTAGAATTTTCCGCCCCAAGGATCCGCGCAAGTTTGTTAAAGATTACATCCGCAAATACAGAATTACCGGTGGATACGAAGATGAGTTGACCGTACTCGTTGAACGGGAGCTGGTTAAATTAAATTCCCCCGCTTCCTAGCATGCGGGGAGGGAACCGATTGGGTGTTGGCGCGAGCCGTCTCCTTGTCGGTTCTTTTTTATGTTCGACTAACCCAAACGGAAACGAATAAATATAGAAGAAACAGGGAGGTGGGGATTATGGTTGCGGGAAGCGGCGGCTCGAGCTCGGCTGGCGGGGGGATACCGATTCGTACCCGGGATGAACTCGCCCAGATGGCTGTGGCGGGACGATTGGCCGCCCAGCTTAGGAGGGAGCTTGGGAAACGGGTGGCACCGGGAGTATCGACGCTGGAACTGGACCGTTTCGCTGATCAATATATGCAGAACCGAGGGGCTACCGCTGCCCAGAAGGGGTTTCACGGATATCCCTATGCCATCTGCGCCGCTGTTAACGATTGCGTGTGCCACGGCATGCCTAACGAACATCTTCTCCGGGAAGGGGATCTCGTTACCCTGGATTTCGTCGTGGAGCTTAACGGGTGGATGGCGGATACGGCTTGGACCTATGCGGTGGGCAAACTCTCGAACGAAGCCAAGCGACTGCGGAAGGCGGCTTATCAAGCGATGATGAACGGGATTGCGCAAGCGCGTCCCGGTCGCACGATCGGCGATATTGCCGCGGCTGTCGAACAAGTTTCGAACGCCATGGGTCCATACGGCATTGTGAGCCAGTTCGGCGGGCATGGGATCGGAAGATCGATGCACGAACCGCCGGAGGTTCCTTACGTTGGAAAGGCCAAAACGGGGCGTAAGCTTAAGGAAGGTATGGTAATCACGATCGAGCCGATGCTCACAATCGGATCCCCGGAAGTCTACATCGCGGAAGACGGATGGACGGTCTTAACTGAAGAGGGCGGCTTAGCCGCCCAATTCGAACATACGGTTGCCATTACTGCGGAAGGACCGGCTATTCTTACAAAATAAGTTCATATCCGTTATGCCGTCACCGAGACGCGATTCGTCGGTATAGAGTCAGCGGCTTGCCTGCTTTTCATATAGAGGCAGCGGAACGGCGTTTCCTTGTCCGAAAATATATTTAACCAATGCGTTGAAATCCGTCGTTAGCGGACTAAGCGGTTTTTTTAACCAAGCGACTTTGGCGAATTCAAGCGACTGATTGACGAATTCCCGGTTAGCTGAAATATGGACCTCCTGAGCACGGGGAAATCCGGTACGAACAGTATCGCCGATAACTTGCCGCAGCTCTGTGGATAGGTCGGTATAGTCCTTATGCGAGAAATAGGAGTTGTAGGGCGTCGCAACCTCGCGATTGTTCCATTTCGGGCTGCCGTTGCTGACGTTATATACTCCTTCCGTCGTACCGGTATTGTCTTGCTCGCGCGTTCTGGGACCGCCTCTGGCTTTGGTGCCGGTTGCGGTCCAATCCGTCAGGATGGCTACGTACGCATTTTTATCGGTTAAAAAAACGAGCGCTGTGTTAATACCGGGTATGGAGGCCACTTTATTCGAAAGGGCGGAGCTATACTCGAAATAACGGTTGTCGTGCTGTTTCGGATCCGCGGATAGAGATCCGTAGGAACGCACATGCATCATCTTCGGATCGTTGGAGGCCCGGCTCGCGTAATCGTTAGCGCTCTTCTGATAGTGGGATACGTAATTGCAGGCGGTCAGAAGTCCAAGCATTAAGGCAACTCCGATTAAAGCGCACCAGCGTCGAGCCGACATGGGACAACCCCTCCTAATTTCAATATGTAATTAGGGTTTACAGCCATTAGGAAAGTATGCACTCGGGAATGCACATAAAACTCGGGCTTATTGGCAAAAAGAAGGGGAGGAGCAAAAGGTGAAAGCTGTCGACCCGAATCCTGCGGTTCTATTCGATACGTTGCGGAAAAGGGGCTTCGCATTCGGTTGTAAAGCACGAAATCCCTAGAACGGCGGCGTGTTTGACAGTTTTGAGAACAATTTGTGAACTGTTCTGTGAACATTGACAAACCGACAGATCAATCCTTATAGTTATTAGAGTGCTTGAAGAGCGTTTGTTGCATGAATCCAACATCCGTGTACATGTAGAAAGCGTTTGCCACTCAGGGCAAACGCCGTTCTATGAAAACGTCAAATTGGGGTTGATATGATGAATCGGTGGCCTGTAATGAAGCGGCTGCTTCCGCTGCTGACAGGTTTGGTGCTGCTATTGTCTGCATGCGGAAGAGAAGACCTCTCGACGCTGAACCCGCAAGGGCCGGTAGCTGAGAAACAATTAGATTTGATGAAACTGTCCATTGGCATCATGGCTCTGGTCGTTGTTATTGTTTTCATCATCTGTATTTACGTGTTGATTCGCTTTCGCCGCCGCGCGGGGGACAAGAGCATTCCGAAGCAAGTGGAGGGCAATCACACGCTTGAAATCATTTGGACGGTTATACCGCTTGTCCTGCTATTAATTCTCGGCGTGCCGACGATTAAAGACGTATTCGGTCTGGCCAAGGATTACAGTAAAGACAAAGACGCCCTGCAAGTCAAAGTGACGGCGCATCAATATTGGTGGGAATTCGAATACACCGATTACGGAATTACGACGGCTCAGGAATTAGTCGTTCCTACCGACAAGACTATCTCGTTCGAACTGAATGCAGCGGATGTCAAACACTCCTTCTGGATTCCGTCCATCGGCGGAAAGATGGATACGAACCCGGGAACGACCAACCGGATGTATCTCGATTTTCCTAATGAAGGCGTGTTCCGGGGCAAATGCGCGGAATTATGCGGACCTTCCCATGCTTTAATGGACTTCAAGGCCAAAGCGGTTAGCCCGGATTCCTTCGATCGTTGGGTTGCGGCGATGAAAGCACCTGCGGTTATGCCTGCGGATGCGGAAATCGCGGATAAGTTCACATCGCAATGCCTAAGCTGCCATGCCGTAGGCGAGAATGGCGGCAACAGCGCGCCTAACCTGACGGGCGTCGGCGGACGGCAAACGATCGGCGGTATTTTGTATAACGATGAGGCCGGGGTGGAGAAAAACCTCCACGATTGGATAACGGATCCTCAGAAATACAAATCCGGAGCGATGATGCCGAAAGCGGATGATAATGATCTTACGCCGGAGCAAGTAAGCGCCATTTCCAAGTACTTGGCCGAATACAAGCTCGACTATTAATATAAGCGGGAAATGAAGGAGGTACGCGGCCTTGGCAGCACATGGACATACGGTCAAGCGATATAGCGGCTTGATGGATTGGCTAACGACCGTCGATCATAAGAAGATCGGGATTCTGTATATGATTGCAGGCCTATTCTTCTTCCTGATTGGCGGCTTGGAAGCGATCGTGATTCGGATTCAGCTGATGAAACCGATGAATGACGTCGTTTCCGGAGATACTTTTAATGAATTGCTTACGATGCATGGTACCACCATGATATTCTTGGCGGCGATGCCGCTGTTGTTTGCGCTTATGAACGCGGTTATTCCCCTTCAGATCGGCGCGCGCGACGTTGCGTTCCCGTTCCTGAACTCTCTGGGGTTCTGGACCTTCTTCTTCGGCGGATTGCTCCTTAACCTTAGCTGGTTTGCCGGTTCGGTACCCGACGCGGGATGGACTTCTTACGTACCGCTCGCGGGACCGACGTACAATTCCGGTCATGGAGTCGATTATTACGTCATCGGTTTGCAGATTGCCGGTATCGGAACCTTACTCGGCGGTATTAACTTCATGGCCACGATCATCAACATGCGTGCGCCGGGATTGTCCTTCATGCGTCTGCCTATGTTCACATGGTCAATCTTCATTACTTCAGCATTGATCGTGTTCGCATTCCCCGTACTTACGGTCGGTCTCGTCGCTCTAATGTTCGACAGGCTATTCCAGGCCAACTTCTTCGAACCTGGCGGGGGCGGCAACTCGGTTTTGTGGGAACACATTTTCTGGGTATTCGGTCATCCCGAAGTATATATCCTGATCGTGCCTGCTTTCGGAGTTATCTCCGATGTCGTGAGCACTTTCTCGCGTAAGCGTCTGTTCGGTTATAGCTCCATGGTATTCGCAACCGTGTTGATCGCTTTCTTGGGCTTCATGGTTTGGGCTCACCATATGTTCACGACGGGTCTTGGCCCGGTCGCGAACGGGCTGTTCTCCATCGCGACGATGCTGATCGCGGTACCGACCGGGGTGAAGATCTTTAACTGGCTATTTACGTTATGGGGCGGATCGATCCGTTTCACGACGGCGAGCTTGTTCGCGATCGGATTTATCCCAACGTTCGTTATGGGCGGAGTAACCGGCGTTATGCTGGCATCCGCGCCTGCGGACTTCCAGTATCACGATAGCTACTTCGTCGTTGCCCACTTTCACTACGTTATCGTCGGCGGCTTGATCTTCGGTATCTTCGCAGGCTTGCACTACTGGTGGCCGAAAATTTTCGGTCGCATGCTGAACGAAACGCTTGGCAAAATTACGTTCTGGACGTTCTTCATAGGCTTCCACATGACGTTCTTTATCCAACATTTCCTCGGCCTGCTCGGAATGCCTCGCCGCGTATATACCTACTTAGGCGGTCAAGGATACGACGACATGAACTTCATTAGTACCATCGGCGCTTTCTTAATGGGAATCGGTACGATCGCATTCCTGCTCAACATCTTCATTACCTGGTCGAAACCGCGCAACGCCGCTGGCGATGCTTGGGAAGACGGACGTACGCTGGAGTGGACGATTCCATCTCCTCCGCCGGAGTACAATTTCAAGCAAACCCCGCTAGTACGGGGATACGATGCTTGGTGGAAGGAAAAGATGGAAGGAAAGACGGAGATGACGCCAGCCGAACCGGTTGGGCCGATTCATATGCCTTCTCCATCGATTCTGCCGTTGATCATGAGTATCGGACTGTTCATCGCAGGCTTCGGATTTATGTATGATCGTCTTATCGTCGCCGGTGTCGGTCTGTTGATTACGTTCACCTGTATGGTGCTCCGTTCCGTATATGATGATCACGGTTTCCATATCGAACCGGAAGATCAGGATAAGGGGGTGCACGCATGAGCGCACATGACCACGTAGACGGACAATTGCCGCACGAACCGGAGAAAGCGACATTAGAAGGCCGCAACAAAATAATGGGCTTCTGGATATTCCTCGGCGCGGAAACGGTATTGTTCGGAACGCTATTCTCGGCATTCTTGGCTTTGCGTCACAATATAATGGATGGGCCGTCCGCAGACGAGCTGTTTCAGCTTCCAATGGTATTCGCGGCAACCATGATCTTGTTGACTTCAAGCTTAACGAGCGTATTCGCCGTTCAGGCTCTGCATACTCACAAAGTGAAAGCCATGATCGGATGGTTGATCGTTACGATAGCGCTTGGACTGTGCTTCCTAGGACTGGAAATATACGAGTTCAGAGAATACGTCCTTGAAGGACATGGCTTTACGACAAGCGCGTTCAGTTCTTCGTTCTACACGCTAGTTGGCTTCCATGGAGCGCACGTTGCATTTGGGGTCGTATGGATCGGTCTCGTCATCGGCCAAATTTTCAAAAAAGGATTGACCGTCGTGACCGCGCCGAAAATTTATTTGTCCGCCATTTACTGGCATTTCATCGACGTTGTCTGGGTCTTCATCTTCACCGTTGTTTATTTGATGGGAAAGGTTGGTGGTTAATCCCATGTCGAGCAACCATAACCATTCAGCTTCCGAAGAACAGACGAAACGCCACAAGGTTGAAGGACCACGGAAACACATTGTCGCTTTCGTCATGTCTCTTGCACTAACGATTATCGCTTTCGCAGCCGTATCCGCGGGAGAATTGAATGCGACATTTACGTACATTATCCTGGTCTCCATGGCGGTTATCCAAGTATTCATTCAGATGGCATTCTGGATGCATATGAAAGATCGCGGGCACGTATTTCCGATCATAGCTATTCTTGCCGGAGTGTTCGTCGTGTTCACCATGGTAGTCATGGCCCTGTACTGGGTTTGGTGGTAAGAGCAGCAAAAGTGTAAACTTCAGAGAGGCGGGCCAAAATCCGACCTCTCTTTTTTATGAAGACGGCAGATGGAAAGGGGGTTAACGTCTTATGTGGGGATTGGAGTATTTTTCTTTTCGCGACTTGTGGAGCCCGTTGTTCATGATCTTCATGATGGCGGTCATTGTGTTGTATACGTTTATCGTCGGCCCATGGAGGCACCGGTTCGCGGGCAACCGGTCGGTATCCATCCTGCGCCAACTGTCTTTTATCTTAGCGATCGTTCTGTTGTATATGACTCATGGAGGTCCTTTGAGCCTGCTTGGACACCTGATCTTTACGTTTCATATGACCAATATGGCTTTAGCGTATGTCCTTGTGCCGCCTTTGCTGATCTATGGTATACCCGATTGGTTATGGCGCAGGATGTTTCAGGCTAAGTTCTGGCGCTTGCCTGTGTTCCGGATTATCATGAATCCGATTATTAGCTTGGGTTTGTTTACGCTCCTGTTTTCCTTCTACCACATGCCGCACAATCACGACTGGATCATGACTCATTTCACGGTCCACAGGATTTATTATACCGCGCTTTTCCTCTCGTCCATAATGATGTGGTGGCATATCTATTGTCCGATACCCGAGTGGCGGCGAATGTCGCATATGCTTACGCTAGGTTATATATTCATGAGCGGATTGCTGTTAACTCCTGCATGCGCAATGATTATTTTCGCCAATGGGCCGTTGTTCGGGGTCTATAACGATCCGCAGGTATGGGTTAAAGCGATGGGCTATTGCGTATCGGGAGACCCTGCCGAGTTGCTGAGCAAATTCGAAGGCCCTGCCTTCTTTAACATGATGAGCGCCAAGGACGACCAACAGCTCGGCGGAATCGTAATGAAACTGCTGCAGGAATTCGTCAACTCGGCGGCGCTCTACGCGGTGTTCATGCAATGGTACCGCACGGAGCGGGCTCGCGACGATGATAACATTCCTGATCCCGTGGCTGCAGGCAGGTTGAACGTTACCGAAAGTTAATATTAAGCGGGATTATATTAACAATGTGTGACGGTACTCCGAAACGTTTGAACAAACCCGATCGGACAGGTACAATAGGGTAAAAGCAAGCTTGCAGAAATGACGATGGAGCGGGTGGATGTTACATGTCGTGGTATGATATATTTCCGATGGTCAGTACGTCTTTCATTCTGATTAGCGGAATATTAGTGGCCATCGGATGGCGATTAATTATTAAGAAGAAAAGGGAAGCTCACGAGAAGGTGATGGTTGCGGCAGCCATAGCGGCAACATGCTTTTTCATTATCTACGTGTCGCGGACAATCTTCATCGGTAATACCTCTTGGGGCGGGCCGGATGATCTGAGGAACCTTTACTTGATCTTCCTGTTATTTCATATTTTGCTCGCGACGGTTGCGGCCGTGTTCGGGATCACGACGCTGACGCTAGCCTATCGCAAGAAGTTCGCCAAGCACCGCAAGTGGGGCAGAGTAACCGCGCTTATCTGGTTTGCAACCGTGATAACCGGCGTGACTGTATATGTATTGCTCTATCTGTGTTACCCGGGCGGTCATACGAAACCGGTCATTGATGCGATATTCGGTTGATTTCAAGGGATGTACAGGTTATAAAGGTTGGTCTATGAAGGAACCCGCGGATGATATGATCCTTGGGTTCTTTTTTACATACACCAGAAAGTATAAAATCCAAGGGTAATGCATTCCTATGTCCAAACTCTAGATTAACGTTACCGCATCACTCTATTTTCCAAAAATGACCCGATTACTTGGGAATAGCGCTGCGCCATAACGCTATTACTCTCTGAAGAACGATTTTTAATCGGTGATGGGGCGAATAGAGTGATGGCGTCACTCTATATGACTGAGATACGATTCCAATGGTCTAATAGCGCTACGCCATCACTCTATTTCAGTCAATATGGTTGCATATGGTAGAATATAGCTGGATAGACACGACAATTGGATATAGGACTATAGTCATTTTTTTGTCGATACCCGAAAGAAAAGAAAGGAAAAATGATTCTTTTGTCGAAATGCATCTAAGACAATAAGATGAATTATACAGAATTTCTAACTTTTCCAAGTAACAGTACAAAGGCAAATCCGTCCGAAAGGCGGAGACGCAAAGCCACGGGTCTAAGCCGTTCCCTGAAGGGACGGGATGACAGCCGGGTTGCTAGGCGAGCTTGGTTTTTTATTGTTTAAATTAGGCGTAAGGGGGGTGAAATGATGAGAAAGCAAAAGAAAAAGGCGGTCGTGTCGGCGGTCATACTGGTCATGGCCTTGACTGCCGAAGCGGCCAAGGGACATCGATTTTAGAAGCCTAATCACACGAGGGGTGTTGTAGGTGGGGAAATTAAAACTAACGACCGGGAAGATGTATATCGTTACTTTGCGGAACGGGAATACGATGGAAGGTGAACTGTATGATCTTAAATGCGTGGGAAATGATCTGTATTCTCTTTGGATAGATACAGGCAGTCAGCTTGTTTATGTACCGTTTAGCAAGACCACAGACATAAAGCTAAAGTAATAGTAATATCCTAACAAAAAGACAGTATGCTTCCGGATTGATTTCGGAAATATACTGTTTTTTGTTGCGGAGCCATTTCTGGTCAAATAAGCGTCCGGGGATGGTGCCATCTTGTGCAATTGGTAGTAGGACCAAAAAAATATTTTGTCGAAATATGATTTAATAGAAGGAAAAACTACTTCTATTGTCGAATTGCTTTTAGGACAATATGAGTAAGTCGTATTACTTCTAGGACAATATGAGTAAGCGGAATAGATTTTCGACCTAAACCAAGTCATAGAACAAAGGCAAATCCGACCGAAAGGCGGAGACGCAAAGCCACGGATCTAAGCCGTTCCGAGATGGGACGGTATGAAAGCCGGGTTGCTCGAAGAGCTTGTTTTTTTTGTTGTTCAAAATGAGCCTGGTTATTCAGGTCATACGTTTTCCTAATCATAACATAGGGGTGTAGCTAAGGTGGGGAAGATGAAGCTGACGAACGGAAAGACGTATGTTGTTACTTTGCAGAACGGGAATATCATCGAGGGTGAACTGCAAGATCTTAAATATGAGGGAAAAGAACTGTATTCTTTGTGGAAAGATATAAGTAGCCAGCCCGTGTATGTTTCATTTAGCGAAACCATAGATATAAAGCTGAAGTGATAATGACGTTCATTTTATAATTCTTGAAACCGAAAGAGCCCTTCCGATATCGGAAGGGCTCTTATGCGTTGAATACACATAGGACAAACCCAGTCATGATCTAGGCACTCGCCTAATATAGATAAGAGTGAACGGTTGAGCCGGATTTACGGAAAGGGTGAAACGCATGCTGCATATCGTCGCTTGCATCAAGCAGGTGCCGGATACGAAGATCATCAAGATGAACCCGAAGACGAATACGATGGATCGTTCCAGCGCCCCGGCCATTCTGAATCCCTATGATTCTCACGCGGTCGAGGAGGCGGTTCGGCTTCGGGCCCGTTATGGCGGCGTGGTGTCCGTACTTACGATGGGACCGCCGCCGGCGGTTAAGGCGATCCGCAAATGCATCGAGATCGGCGCGGACGAAGGGTATATGATTACGGACAGGGCATTCGCGGGAGCGGATACGCTTGCCACGAGTTACGCGTTAACCAAGGCGCTGGAGAAAATCGGGGCAATCCGTCCCATTGACCTGATCATCTGCGGTAAAATGACGATCGACGGAGATACGGGGCAGGTCGGACCGGGAATCGCAAGGAGGCTGGATATGCCTCCGCTAACGTCAGTGAACAAAGTCGTCGAGCTTAATCAAGCGGAAGGCTACGCGATCGTGCACCGGAAGCTGGAGGACGGATACGAAGTCATCCGTTCGACGATGCCATGCCTATTCTCGGTGGAGAAGGATATCAACGATGTTCCTTACTCCACGCTCCCGAATATGCTGAGGGCAGCGCGATACCAGCCGCATATTTGGTCGGTGGGCGATCTCGGAGACATTGACAAGACGCAGCTTGGATTAAAGGGATCGCCAACTATCGTCAGCTCGGTATGGGCACCGCAGAAGCCGCAGGGCGGCAAGCTGCTGGAGGGCGATCCGGAAGATCAGATCCGACAATTACTCGACGTCGTATTGGAGCGCAAAGAGCTTTTCGAAGTTGCCGCAGGGGGTGGAGCTTCTTGAATTTCGAAGATTATCGCGGAGTATGGGTGTTCATCGAGGAGAAAGACGGAATCGTCGCACCCGTATCGTTGGAGCTTCTTGGAGCAGGACGGAAGCTGGCGGATAAGAGAAAGACGGAGCTCGCCGGCGTGTTGATCGGGGATCAGATATCGAGCTTAGCGAAGACGGCGTTCGAATATGGAGCGGATAAAGTATACATATACGATGATCCGATCTACCGATTCTATCGGACGGAAACGTATATGCGGGCTATGCTCGCTTGCGTGGAGAAGCATAAACCGGAAATTTTGCTATACGGCGCCACTTCCACGGGCAAAGACTTAGCGAGCGCGGTGGCGACGGATCTTCCGACGGGACTGACGGCGGACACGACGCAGCTGGATGTGGAGGAGGATACGGGTCTCTTGCTTGCGAGCCGTCCCGCATTCGGCGGCAACATTATGGCAACGATCCTATGCAAGAAATATCGCCCGCAAATGGCTACCGTTCGGCCTAAAGTGATGAAAGCGCTCCACCGCAACAAGGACGCATCGGGCAAGCTTATCGAAGAAAGCATTCCGATTACGGAAGCGGACATTCGTACCAAAGTATTGGAAATCGTCCGGACGACGACGCAGCGGATTCGCATCGACGAAGCCGATATTATCGTGGCCGGAGGCAAAGGGCTCGGCGGACCTGCGGGCTTCCAGGTCATTCATCAATTAGCGGAGACGATAGGCGCTGCGGTGGGAGCCAGCCGGGACGTCGTCGAAGCGGGCTGGATCGAGCATCACCATCAGGTCGGCCAGACCGGGGTCACGGTGACACCGAAAATTTATTTTGCCATCGGAATCTCGGGCGCCATTCAGCACTTGGTGGGGATGCAGAACTCGAGCCTCATTATCGCGATTAACAAGGACCCTGCGGCTCCGATTTTCCAGTCGTCTCACTATGGGATCGTAGGGGATGCATTAACTATCGTGCCCATGCTCACCGAAGCTTTCAAAACCGCGCTAGGAAGAAAGGAAGAGGTCGATGCCGGAAAAGTTTGATGCCATCGTCGTTGGAGCGGGACCTGCGGGAATTGCCTGCGCTTACGAATTAGGCAAAGCGGGCGTCAACGTGCTGCTCATCGAGCGGGGGGAGTATCCCGGCTCCAAGAACGTTATGGGCGGCGTGCTCTATCGTAAAATGATGGAAGAGATCGTACCCGATTTCCACAAGGAAGCGCCGCTTGAGCGTCCGATCGTGGAACAAAGGTTCATGATGATGGATAAGACGTCGGCGGTTACTTTTTCCTACAAAGGGATGGAGTGGGCGGAGGAGCCGTATAACAACTTTACCGTGCTTCGAGCCAAGTTCGATCAATGGTTTGCGGCCAAAGCGGTTGAGCAAGGCGCATTGCTCTTAAATGAAACGGTCGTTCTCGAATGCATAGTCGAGGATGGCAAAGTCGTTGGCGTGAGAACGGATCGGCCGGACGGGGAGCTTCGCGCCGACGTGGTCGTTCTGGCGGATGGGGTTAACTCGCTGTTAGCCAAATCTCTCGGGTTCCATAAGGAATTCAGGCCCGACGAGGTGGCGCTCGCGACGATGGAAATTCTGAAGCTCGATAAGAAGGTCATCGAGGACCGGTTCAACCTGGAGGAAGGCCAAGGCTGCACGATCGAGCTGTTCGGAGACGCGACCAAGGGCATTCTGGGCACGGGATTTCTGTATACGAACAAAGATACGCTGAGCATTGGAGTCGGAACGTTACTTTCCGGACTGATCAAGCATAAGATAAAGCCTTACGAGCTGATGGAGTATGTGAAATCGCATCCGATGATCCGTCCCTATATTCAAGGAGCGGAGCCGCAGGAATATCTGGCGCATCTGATTCCGGAGGGCGGGTACAATTCAATCCCGAAGGTAGTCGCCGCGGGGGTGCTGGTCGTCGGAGATGCGGCGCAGCTCGTGAATGCGATTCACCGCGAAGGCTCCAACATGGCAATGACTTCAGGCAGGTTTGCTGCGGAGACGATCATTGGGGCAAGGGAGCGCGAGGATTTCTCCGAAGCCTCTCTGGATGATTACCGGAAGAAGCTGATGGGAAGCTTCGTCGGCCAGGATATGAAGAAGTATAAGGATTCTACTCATCACTTTGACAAGTTCCCGCAATATTTCGAGCAATACATCCCGATGATGAACCGCGCGGCGAGCCAGATGCTTACGGTGGACGGCTCCTCCAAATGGGAGAAGCAGAAGAAAATCTGGCGCGACATCGGTCCGGCCAAACAGAAGTTCAAGATCGCCCGCGATCTGTTCCGGGCATGGAAGGTGATGAAGTGATGAGTGAACCGCAACCGCAACAGCAACCGGCTGTGAAAGCGGCCAACATCGAGGAGAAGCAGTACTTACTTCGATTTAACGCGGATACGCAGTCACACCTGCACGTGATGGACACGGACGTCTGCATGACGAGCTGTCCGGACAAGATTTGCACGATTTTCTGTCCGGCGGAGGTGTACAAATGGGAGCAGATCCGCATGCACGTCGGCTATGAGGGCTGCCATGAATGCGGGAGTTGCAGAATCGGCTGTCCGCATCAGAACATTAAGTGGGTGTATCCGAAGGGCGGGCATGGCATTGTCTTTCGACTCGGGTGACGGGGGTGGGACGTTAGGATGAAAATTGGCGATCATGTCGTGTACGTACAGGACGGCACTAAAGGAATCATTATGGAGATCAATGACAACCTGTACCACATCGTGTGGGAGGATCACTTCAGCAGTTGGGAACATGCCGAGAGGCTGAGCAAACAAGAAGCTTACCCGTGAATGTTAGCGGGTAAGCTTCTTTCGTGGACACGGCACATAAAATGAATAATTTGACGGATTCAGGCGCCTCTTGTGATCCTCTTACCCATATGCGATGATCTTGGGTAAAGGGGGATTTAGGATGCAACGACTCGTGATTACTCTAACCGGAGTGCTGCTGGTGCTTAGCTTATCCGCATGTTTCGGCGCGAAGGAGCCGAAATCAACCAACGTCGCAGAGGAAACTGCCGGCATAACGCTTGACCCTATATTCGGAACGTGGACATTCGATAAACCGGCAGGCTTGGAGCATCGAGCCGGCTATTCCGATCTCGTATACATCACGGAGCAGCCGGGACGAATCGTCAGCATGAACCTTAAACGTCCTGCGGACAAGCCTGCCCTCGTGCTTGATATTGCCGAACGTGTCCATGACGAGGGGGGAGAACAAGGATTGCTGGGCTTAGCCTTTCACCCGAAGCATCCTGACCAAGCCTATGTGAATTACACGACTGAGATGCATACGGTTATCGCTCGTTATGATGCCGAACCGGATCAACCGGAACGTCTCGACCCCTCCAGCGAGCAAATCCTGATTACCTTTGAACAGCCTTTCTCTAATCATAATGGAGGTCAGCTGGCATTCGGCCCTGACGGTTACCTATACATCGCAACAGGAGACGGCGGCAACGGGGGAGACCCGCACAATAACGGTCAGAACCTGAACACCATGCTCGGCAAAATACTACGAATAGACGTGGATCACCAATCGGAGGGGCGAGCTTATGCCATTCCGGCGGATAATCCGTTCGTCGGCAAAGGCGCGGAGGAAATCTATGCTTACGGCCTTCGCAATCCGTGGAGGTTCAGCTTTGACGAGAAGACCGGCAAGCTATGGGCGGCGGATGTAGGGCAGAATCGCTTCGAAGAAATCAACCTCGTGGAGAAAGGCAAAAACTACGGCTGGCGTTTTCAGGAGGGACTGGAATGCTTCAACCCGAAGGAAGGCTGCGATAAAACGGGGCTTGAGCAACCGTTGTTCACTTATGGCCGAGATCAAGGAGTGTCTATTACGGGCGGGTTCGTATATCGGGGCGATCAGTTGCCGGAGCTTGTCGGGTGGTACGTCTACGCCGATTACGGAACGGGAACCTTGTGGGCGCTGCGACAACGCGAGGACGGATCGGTAGACAACAAGACGCTGCTGCAATCGGACGCTAACATCACTTCATTCGGCAGGGATGCCGAAGGAGAGTTATATGTATGTACGCAGGAAGGTGAAATTTTAAAATTGGTAGGATAGACGTAAGCCTTTATTATTACTATAATACTTATGATTTACGAGGAGAATAATTACATAATTGTAGAGGATGAGAAGCGCGTGTTATGTACTCAATGCGGTCATATCAATCAAGCAGATAAATTTTGCGTCAAATGCGGTACGAGTTTGGGTGAACCGACAACAGCAGAAACACCGGAAGCACCGACAGCATCGGCCATGCCACAATACTTTTCGTATTTTTTGCAGGTGCTTAAGAACCCTGTCAGAACAGGGCAAAATTCAACCGAAGAACAGATGGTCAACGGTTTGATTACGCTCGTTTTATTTGCCCTGATCCTGCCGTTAACCGTTTATTTTCAGCTTCGCGCTTCCTTGCGGAATATGGAGTACATCGGATTGGGATCTTACGTTCCGTTCGGCGGAGTTGTCATTAAGCCGTTTTTCATCCTGCTGATTTTCGTTATGATAGTTAATTCTATTATCTTCATTGTGCTTAGGATAGGCAATGCCACGGTTAATTACAGGGAGGTGACGGCTCGCTTCGGAACGTTCGTTATTCCATCCTCAGCCTTTTTCCTGGTCTCCATAGTATTTTCATTGATTAGCGGCGATTCTGCCATTATAGGTTTGTTTATTGGCATGGGATTATTCTCATGGCTCGCAGCGATCTGTTTCGTTATTTACAGCTTTATGAAAAACCGCACGGACGGGTTGGACGCCTTTTATGGCGTCGTTATTACCTATATAGCGTCATTCATTTTACTTATCTGGCTAGGAAAAAAAATTGTCTTTACTTTGTTCGGAGATTTCTGGAAAGTATTAAATTTCTAGATTAACAACTACGACAACTTAGAAATTAGGTGATTGACATAAGCACGAATCATTTCTGCAGGCAATGCGGAACGAGAATGAAAGTCGAGTATGCGTTCTGTCCGGAATGCGGTACGCCGGTCGTACCAAGCGGAAAGCCGAAACCTGCCTTTAAGCTATCGAGAAAGGCCATCATTCTACTAAGCAGCGGTTTATTCGTCATATTGTTGCTTGCGGGCACTTATTTTCTTGGAAAATATTTTACGGACGAAGATCGTCTCATCGAACGGTTTGAGCAGTCGATAGAAGACGACAAGGCGGACAAGCTCTTCCAGTTGCTGGCGGCATCGAACTAAGATATCAAATTCGACCGGAAGACGGCTGACGGAATGGTAGACTATTATAAATCGAATTCGGATGCGCTTGCCGAGGTAACGGAACAATTAAAGTCTCAGTCACAACGGCTTCAGGATGGGGAGCAGCAAGCTTTCGCAGATGACAGTGAGACCGGATTCGTCTATTTACGCAAGAAGGAAATAAAGCGCTGGCTTATCTATCATGATTACGAGTTGAAAGTAAAACGTTATATGATTCCGGTGCGGACGAACTACAACGGCGCCAAGATTCTGGTAGACGGCAATGAATCGGCTACGGCGACCGGGGACGAATCTTCGATTGAGTTAGGTCCTTTCCTTCCCGGCGAGTACGTGATTGAAGCTGTGTACGAAGGGGATTATACGACCTTGAAGAAGAAAAGGACGGTCTCGCTATTCCCTAAGAGAAGCTACGAGGATACCGTCGAGCTTATGCTCGAAGGAGACTATGTTCACGTCTACTCCAACAATCCGAAAGCAAGAATATACATAGATGGCAAGGATATCGGATTGATCGTAGAGGATGGACAGCGGATCGGGCCGATCGCAATAGATGGTTCCAACAAGATGGTTTTGGAAGCGGAATATCCATGGGGCACGCTGAAAAGCGAAGAGCTCCCGATCGATGCGGATCGGTTGGAAATCAAAATCGATGGCCTGAACGATATGGTTAAAGAGGATATCATGAATGCCGCCCACGATTTCTTATCCAGCTCGATTCAGTCGCTTCAAGCGATGGATGCCAGTCTGCTGCAGCGGACGCATCCGGACCGATTAGCGGATCAAGCCAATTATATCGAAGCGATGAAAGCCAACGCGCAGAAATATAGCGGCAAGCTGAATCGAATGACCTTCGATCTGAACAGCTTTGTTCTGATCCCGCTCGAGGACGGGGGATATTCGGCACAGGTGAAAGCCCAAATCGATTACAGCGAAATCACTTATTACGAGGAAGATACGCCTCCGGATCCTATCGATGGAACCCTATATACCGATTACGAATTGGTTTACGAGAATGGACAATGGATCGTGTCCACGTGGTTCCAAGCCAACGACATCGGCACGGAAAATACGAAGGTCTACGAGTAGCGAATAAAGAGAAATTGAGAACTGTCTTAAGGAGTCTACATAAGGCTCTAGGGGACAGTTCTTTTTCATGCATGCCTATGGTTGTAAATCTAAAGTCCGATAAAAAACGATTCTCAAGTCGCAGTTTATTGTTATAATAAGAAGTGCATTATCCATATTTTTCTTTAATATCAAAAAAATAAAACCGATAAAGGCAAACCCGTCGAAAGGCGGGGGCGCAAAGTCATGGGTCCCACGTTGGATCGCCAGACCGTCGAAGTCGTTGAGCCTCGCATTCATTTGCGTTTGCCGCACGCTTAGGCGCTGCGGCTTTTTGCTTTTTTGTCGGAAACATGGGGTGCGAGATGAGAGGAAAAAGTTGGATTCGTAGTTTAGTAGCAACATTATTGTTTTCTCTAGTGTTAGGGTTAGCACCGGCGGCAGTCTGGGCAGAAGCTGTAGATCGGTTAGGAGAAGCGCTAGCCGAGGGCGGAGACGCAGTAACTTTTCGGTTTCCGGACACTTTTTTGTGTTGGGGCTTTTTTCTTTTCAGGTAAATAAGCAGGAGGTGAAACGATTAAAAGTCGCAGCTTGATTCGTAGATTAATCATTCGAATGGAGGATCTCAATGTTTAACACACTAATTATTCGCAAGTCATTTTTATTTTTATTGTCCTTATGTCTGATGTTCTCTTCTTGCAGTGTCGTTTTCGGTCAGAAAAAAGGATCGGATATTACAGGACACTGGGCAGAAAAACAATTAAACAATTGGGTCGACCAAGGGCTCATAAAAGGCTATAGCGACGGCTCTTTCAAGCCGGATAAAACAATCACTCGCGGTGAATTCATGTCGCTTGCCAATCGGGCTTTCGGTTTTACCGAATTGACGGATATCCATTTCGTGGACCTAAAGCCTTCGGACTTCGCATACCAGGATGTCCAAAAGGCAGTAAAAGCAGGTTACATTCACGGATATCAAGATCAAACGATCCAAGCAGCCAAAACGCTCAATCGACAAGAACTGGCAGTTATGATTGCTAACCTTCTAAATTTGAAAGCAGACCCGGAATCTGCAAAGCCGTATTCCGATGCAGATTCCATAGAGTCTTGGAGTAAGGGGGCGGTTGGAGCGATTGCATCCAATAAAATAGCAAATGGCTTCCCGGACGGGTCATTTAAGCCGACAAAAAATATTACACGCGCGGAAGCGGTAGTTATGCTCGATCGGGCCTTGCAAGTAAGGCTTGTAACTTATAGCGAGATCGGGACATACGGTCCTGCCGAGGGAGTGGAAACGATTCGCGGGAATGTTTCCATTACAGTTGACGGAATTACTCTTCAAAATGTAATGATTACAGGGGATTTGATTCTTGCGGAAAGCATCGGAAACGGGGACGTGTTCCTTAATAACGTGACCGTAAAAGGCACCACCACCGTAAATGGCGGAGGAGCCAATTCTGTCCACGTTAAAGATTCCGTCCTGGTCACCGTGATCGTAGATAAAAAGACAGGTGACATTCGTATTGTAGCGGAAGGCAAGACTGCAATAGAGAATGTTATTTTGCAGTCCGGCGCTAAGTTGGAGTCTGACAACGCTTCGGGTACGGGCTTTAGCGCTGTCACCCTGACAAGTGAGTTGCCGAAAAATTCGGTCGTCACGCTGATCGGCGCATTCGATAGCGTTGATGTCGCGTCAACGGAGATCAAGATCGATGTTCTGCAAGGATCGATCAATAAACTTACCGTTTCCGAGGGGGCGGAAGACGTTTCTCTAAACCTTGGAAAGAGCTCAAAAATCGTCGATCTTGTCCTGGATGCGGTGTTGAAAGTTTTGGGCCAAGGTACGATTGACAAAGCAACCTTTTCCGATAATGCAGAAGATTCATCTTTCGAGAAACCTCCAACTGAAGTAGATGGCGATGGGGCACCCGCACCTTCTCCCGCACCGTCTTCCGCGACATCTTATACTCCGATTCCTACGTTGCCGAACGGAGGCGATGGCAATAGCCCAACGACGGAAAAGGTTGCTGCTCCGACAGCCAATCCGGTAAGCGGAACGGTTATCGAGAATAATAGCAACGTGACGCTGGGCACGACGACTCCGGGTGCGACGATTTACTACACGTACGGACCTACACCTACAATTAGTAGTGTGTCGGGTACTTCCGTGAATATATTAGGTTACCCGAATACGACTGTGACGGTAAAAGCCTTTGCGGTTAAATCGGGCATGGCGAACAGCGAGGTTGCGACGTTTATCTACACGATTCTCGGACCCTCTGCTCCACCTCAAAGATTAACCGCGAATTTAGATACGGGAACAGTCAGTATGAGGCTTGTACCGGCAGGTGCGATTCTAAAGGTGTATGATGCGCCTTCAGATGGAAATCTGTTAGCATCTGCGACGAACAATAGCGCTGAAGTGGTGACGTTGAACGTAACCGATATAACTTTAACGAACGGAACGGACGTCTATGTATCCATTACCGAAGCATCGAAAACGGAAAGCACCCGCACGGCGGTGACGCCATTATCAAATCCTTCTGCGGCACCGCTTCCGAGTGATTTATTTGCGAATACCTTAAGTTATGCAGTTAATGTCACTGTAGGGAACGTGCCTGCGGGTGCGACTGTAAGTGTGTTTAGCACTTCTTCCGACATCAATGACCTTAGTAGCGAAATCAATACCGGCAATGCAGTCACAACGATGAAAATTCCTTTCGATTCGCTATTGAGCGCGGGAACTGACTTGTATGTCAGTATTATGGAGCCCGGTAAAAATGAAAGCTCCAGAGTACCCGTAACCTTACTGAAGGATCCGGGGAGCAGCATTAAAATAATTAATTTCGATGGATTCGCGAACGATAACGATAGTGGAACCCATGATCGCATCGAGCTCATTCCAGATGGTGTTAGAGGTTATTCGATATGGGCTTTCAGCGGGTTAAGTGACGGAGATCAAATCAAGATCGACGCATTCGATGAAATACTCACCTATACTCTTCAGAGCGGGGATATGGCCAAGCTAACCAGTACGGACTCTAATCCGTCGGATATAATTGGAATCGAGATTGGTGTAACCACAATCGGTGTCGCTTATTCTGGAACAGCCTTACAATTTGAGACTATGGTAAGAACAAATGCCTATGCAGGAGTACAGGTTCAGATAGGCACTTTAACGGTTCCGGGTGACCTTATGGATAATAAGGTGACGGATGGAGATCCGATATTAACGATGAAACTGTATAATGCTAAGGTCGTTTTTAGCCTAGGGGTATATGGTGATGCAACAAACAGTTCACCCATAACGCCCGCATCATTTCAATTAATCTTTGATCAAGGCACTACAGGAACGGGGACAGGTATAGCTATTACTACGATAACTAAAACAGACGGCACTCCTCTTATCGGAGGGGAAACAGAGGTTATCGTAAACGTATCCGTAACAGGTACTCCCAATGGAGGTGAATTCTTTTCTATTAACCCCGCCAACGGGAGCGCAATCTATGACTTTTATGGACATGCTATGTCATCGACAGAGACAATAGATGGATTAAATGTATTGAATTATTTATAACTAGTGATTAGGGGGGCGAAATGAACTATTCTGGATTTTATTTTCCGGATGGTGAATGCCGAGGCCGCGATTTACCTTTTTTGACGAACGTCTTTGCGTTTAAGACCGCATTTAAAAGCGATAAGTTTCTGTCCGACGATTCGGGACTCTAGATCGTTTTGATGAATACGAGTAGCTGGCCAACGCGCAGAAATATAGCGGCAAGCTGAATCGAATGACCTTCGACCTAGACTATGAATTGGTTTACGAGAATGGACAATGGATCGTGTCCACGTGGTTCCAAACCAACGACATCGGCACGGAAAATAGGAAGGTCTACGAGTAGCGAAAAACGAGTAATTGAGAACTGTCTCAAGGAGTCTGCATAAGGCTCTAGGGGACAGTTCTTTTCATGCGTGCCTATAGTTGTGAATCTAAAGTCCGATAATTATACAAAAAGTTACAAAATATCTTAAAAAACGATTCTCAAGTCGCAGTTTATTGCTATAATAAGAAGTGGATTATCCATATTTTTCTTTAATATCAAAAAATAAAACCGATAAAGGCAAACCCGTCGAAAGGTGGGGGCGCAAAGTCATGGGTCCCTTGTTGGATCGCCAGACCGCCGAAGTCGTTGAGCCGCATTGATATGCGCTGCCGCACGCTTAGGCGTTGCGGCTTTTTGCTATTTTGTCGGAAACACGGGGTGCGAGATGAGAGGAAAAAGTTGGATTCGTAGTTTAGTAGCAACACTGTTGTTTTCCCTAGTGTTAGGATTAGCTCCCGCGGCAGTCTGGGCAGAAGCGGCAGATCGGTTAGGAAATGCTATTGCCGAAGGCGGAGATGCAGTGGCCGCTCTTATGGAAAGCCTGAACGAAGAACCTCAGGAGCCTTGGTCCGATGATCCGAACAAGACGGAAACCCCGCAATATTATTTTTTTACAGGGGATCATGTGCTTGAAAAACGTCCTGATATAGATACTGAACGGGGCGGTTTAGGCGGTACCTATTTGAGCATGAATGAATCTGCACCTATATTTCCAGTGTCCGATGGGCAGATGACGTTCGAATGGACCGATACGCTGAGGGATTGGATAAGCGAGCAGGATGGGGTACCTGTGAGTCCACCTTCAGGGTATACCGTGACCGTGGAAGTGAAAGAAATCCGCAGAAGCGATATTTATACGCTCGTCAGCGACCGTACCGATACTTCCGGCTTAAACTCTTACCCATGGAAAGGTGAAGATGCCGACGGCAAACCGTTGCCGGATGGGTTCTATCGTTGGCGGCTCAAGGCGACTGCGCCGACCGTGAATTTCAAGCTGCCTCCCGAAGAAGAAGGCGGAGCCCCAGTTATTAAGACCCGTACCGCTCCAAGCTACTCTTCGGAGTACCAGATGGTCCTGCTTGACCGCACCGGACCGGAGGTTGTAGGCGTTCATGCGCTTGGAGACAATAAGCTCGCAGTGGAAACGCGCGATATGGTGGGCGGCTTGAAGAAAGTTACGATTAAGGGTTCAACGGTGTCCACGCAAAGCTGGACAGATTCCCCGCTTCGTACCGCTGTTTCCGCTCAGCCGGGAGATTCGGCGACTCTGGCCATTACCGTAGAGGACATAGCCGGCAATAAAACGGAAGAAACGTTGCCGCTGTACCCTTATATAACAGGGACCGGGTTGGAGGAATACGTTCCAAATGCGGAGAGCACCATTGCGGGACAGAATACGCGAATTAACTTAGTGACCGGCAACGGAGCGCAGACGTTTCAGGGCTTCTCGCAGCAAGGCCCCGGCGTCGATCTAGATGTCTATTTTACATATAATCATCAGAACCGGGTGAAGGGTCCATTCGGTTACGGCTGGAATTTTAGCCTGGACTCCCGCATGACCAAGTGGAAAGAAGAGAACATCACGTGGCAAGGCTTGGACGGGACGGTCTATTGGTTTAAGCCCGAAGGCGATGGGTATGCCACCTATGCGAATGGGCAGCGGCAGAATTACCCGAAATTAACGTTGGATCCGAACGAAGATAATGAGGACGACCTTAACGCTTTCATCATGGAATGGCCGGATCAGCTCCGCTACCGCTTTAAGAATGACGGACGTTTCTGGATGATTCAGGATCGTTACCTGAACCAGCTTACGATCGTATGGACGGGAGCCGGTTATCACGGCAACGATTTCCGTGTCGTAAGGGCGTTGGATACGAATAACCATGAGGTTAATTTCGTATATGATCCGGATACGGGAAATTTAAAATCTACTGTCATCAAGGAACTGCACGGCATCGGCAATAAACCGCAAACTTTGCAGAAGTACTTCTTCATGTATAACGAGGCGGGTCAATTCGTGGGCTACCGGGATCCTTCTCAGAAAATCATTCGTTTCGCCTACGACGACCTGCATCGGATTTCTAAGGTCATCGACAACGGAAACAACGTGCGGGAAGAGGAAGGTGCGATTCCGGAGTCGGTTACGACGGATTGGGTCTATGACGAACAAAATCGCGTTACGCGAATAGGCATGACGCGCAAGCAGGATAATGCCGAGGAATTCCTCGGGGTTCAGTACGGAACGCACGAAGCGACTGTGCAGCAACCCCTCGGTGATTATAAGCTTCGCTGGAATAGCTCAAATCTGCCGACGGAACGCGTGGAAAATGTAGAGACGGCCAGTGGGACGGAAGAAGCGAAGACGTCCTATGTGTATAGCGCAAACAATCTGATCCGGGAGACCGATCCGCTTAACCGCACGGTGCGATATCGTTACGATGAACAGGATCATATCGTTGCGCAGCAAAGTGAGTCGGGTCGAATCGTGCGGTACGCTTACGACGATCAGCATGATTTGTTGCGTGAGACGGGACCCTTGGGGCATAACATCTTGTACACGTACGAGAAATACAGACGCAAAATCCTGTCGCGGACCACTACGCAGCTGGCAGTTGATCCAGCGGGTGTTAACGATGATCAGACCATTACAACGAAAGAGCAGTATAACGGCAAAGGTTTGCTTGTGAAACGGACCGATGCCAGCGGGAATACGTTTGATTACACGTACGATGAGAATGGTTTCCTTACCTCGGACGGGACACGTCTGTCTTACGAGAACGATCTACTCGGCAATATTTTGAAGCAAATTACGGATAAGGGTACGGAGGATGCAGCGGAAACGTTATCATCCTATAACGAGGTTAATTGGCTGCTACATCGTGAAGGCCCGACAGGGCTTGTTGAAGATTACGAATACGATGCGTGGGGCCGCGTGACGAAGGCGATTCAGAAGGACAAGAACGACGAATCAAAATTAGTCACTCAAACCTATCAATACGACGATGGCGGGAACTTGATCGAGCAATCGGACGGGTTGACAAAGGCGACTTACACGGTGGACGGTTTGGGGAATGTGTTATCGAGCGTGACGGTTCCCCTCGAAGAAGGCACGGAGGGTAAACGGGAAGAGACGAATGTCTTCGACAGCCGCGGGCTTGTCGTTAAGCGCACCGATACGCGGGGCGAGATAACCGAGACATTGTATAACAAAGCCGGGCAACCTGTGAAATCCGTCGTTAAGCCGGATGATTTTACGACCATGATCGAGTATGACGAAGCTGGCCGTCAAAAGACGGTTGTCTCGGCAGACGGCGGACGGGCGGAATATGGATATGACGCATGGGATCGGGTCATTGAGCAGAAGCAGTTCATTAAGCCGGTTTTCCCAAGCAACATTGCCGTTAGCTCCAGTGCGTTAAGCGAGCAAATTGCGATCACGTCCAACCGTTACGACAGCGCCGGACGCGTAGTGGAAGAGAAGCGTCCGAACGATTCTTGGATGAGATATGTCTATGACGGCAACGGACAAGTGATTAAATCCTCAGTTGGAGGCGCGATCCCTCAGTGGAATGGAGCGCCGCTCGCTGCCGGTATTGCCGATACTCTGTATGAGGGTCATGAAACGCTGCAACAACAGCAATATACATTCGACAAGCTGGGCCGGATACTCAGCTCCACCGATGGTAATGGGCATAAGACAGAGTATCGTTATACGGGGCGCACTGTTGAAATATTGACTCCTGCGCTGGACGAAAGCGGAAATACAGTCATTTATACGCGCAAGGAATCGTATGACCCAGCCGGACAGCTCGTACGCACGGTTTCCGAGTCCGAAGAGGTGTCCACGAGTACTTATAACGCATTCGGGCACGAGGTTGAGTCGACTAACGAAGAAGGGCAAACAATTGTAACGACTACCGATGCATATGGCCGCGTGACTGAAAGAACGGAAACCGTAGACCGATCGGGTGCGGTGCAGAAATTCCAGTTCAAGACGGATGCTTGGGGCAATGTGCGGGAAGATCGCCGTCAACTAAACGGCAGCGAATGGGCGACAACCACTTATCGCTACTCTCCAGTAGGCGATATGGTAGAACAGACTTCGTCATCTGGTCTGGTTACGAAGTATGAATACGACCAACACGGCTTTTTGAAGCAATTCGCTGAACAAAATGACACCGGCAGCGGCGCAATCGAGACGCGGATAACTGCCTACTCGTATGATGCAATGGGACAGCAGGTACAGATTATAAAACCGGATGGCAGCCGCCAGCAATCCGTATACAATACATCGGGTAGCGTAGTGCTTTCCTTTGACGGATTGAATAACATTACGGAATACCGTTACGATTTGGCTGGGCAGATGGCGGAATCTATTAACTACAAAGAAGGCACCGTAGACCTAAACCCTGCGAACATCTCGGCTTTGGCCCGTTATGTTTATGACGGGGCGGGAAACGTTGTGCTTACGAAAGACCCGAACGGGAATGTCACTCGTTCCGTATTCGACGCTGGCGGCCAATTGGCTCGGGATATACAATACCAGCATTCGTCAATGACCGGCGAACAAATCGTGAACGAATACAAGTACGATCCTCGCGGGCTGATGATCGCTTCCATCGACGGAAACGGTCATACGACGACTTATGCTTACGATACCGAAGGACAGCAGACGATGGAGACCGATCCGGTCGGCCACTGGGTGAAATACGAGTACAGTCCTGCTGGATTTATGACGGCGGAGCGTCGACCGCTGGCCCGCGATACGCAGTGGGTGTACGACTATCGCGGCAATAGGCTGGAGGAGAAAGATGCGCTCGGCAAGATTCAACGTTTCAGCCTCGATTTGGACGGCCGGACGGAAACCGAGTTCAATCGCCTCGGGGAAGCGACACAGTACGATTACGATCCCGCGGGCCGAATGACGCTTAAACAAACCCCGAGCGAGGGTGTGTTCTCTTACCGCTACGACTCCGTTGGCAACAAGCTGGAAGAGGTGCGTCCGGTATACGGTGCAGTCCGCTACGACTACGATAATCGGGACAGTCTGACTTCCGTTATCGAACCGCAGTCTTCTGTCGGCGAATTGAAGACAGACTATACGTATGATGCCGAATTGAACCGGACGAGCCAGAAGGATGGCAACACCCAACTCACGAACTATGACTACGACGAACTGGGACGCCGCCTGCAGAAGGTAGTCGTCCGTTCGGAAGCAGGGCAAGACGTTTTCGAATACCAGTATGATCCTAACGGCAATGTCGTTCTCGAGAAGAAACCGGGCGGCCTGACGACGCAGTATCAGTACGACTTCATGAATCGGAAAGTCCGAGAAGACTACAACGACGGCACCTGGTACGCCTACACCTATGACAAAGCGGGCAACATGCTGACCCGCACCGATAAGAACGGCACGATTAATTACAGCTATTACGACAATAACCAATTGCAACAAACGGCGTACCCGAACGGCGATACCGTTGTGTATGAATATAACGAAAACGGGGAAAAAGTTACCGAGGTCGTAAACGGCGAACGGACGGAAATCGAGCTCGATCCGACTGGCCGCCCGACGAGTTATACCGACAGCAAAGGGTATAAGTATGATTACCAATATGACGCCGACGGCTATGTAACAGCGGTGAAATACCCGAACGGCACGGTCACAACCGTTAACTACAAGCCGGGCCATCTGATCGATACGCAAAAGACGACCCGTGCGGAAGAGGCTTTGCATGCCAGCACGTACAACTACAACGCACGCGAATTCATCACTGGAACTCAAGAGCAGGCTGGTCCATCCGGTTACACTTATAACGACCGGGAGCAGCTGCAGCGGGTAGAAACGGTGGATGGCGACGTCATTATGTATGAGTATGACGGAGCAGGCAATCGGACTATCCGCAAAGCGGTTATTCAAGGGACTGTCGAGGATAAGAACCTAGTCATCACGACGGAAGAGCTCGTTCAGAAGGTGCTCGAATCTTTCGGGGTGAAACCTGGCAAGCCTTCTGATCCGTCCGATCCGAGCAACGGAGCTTCCTGCGAAGTGAAGGGTAACGGCAACGGTAATAATAATGGTAATGGTAATGGCAACGAGAATAGTAACGGTAATGGCAATGAGAAAACCGGCGCATCCGGTGAAGTTCGCATTTCCTCTAACGGCAATGGCGGAGGCAACGGAGGCGGAGGAAACAGTGGCGGCGGTGGAAGCGACAGCACTGGTGGAATTGACACTAGTAAAGGAGGAGGAAGTAGCTCCCCCGGTGGTAATGGAAATGGAATCGACAAAGAAAGTGAAAAGGATAAGGAACATGATAATGGTAAAGACAAGGAAAATGGCAACGGTAACGGCAAAGACAAAGAAAACGGCAAAGACAAGGAGAACGGCGCAGATAATGGCGGCGGCTGTGGTTGGCTGAAGGCACTTGAGAAAGGCAATGGCAAGAAGCTCGGCCTTTACAAGAAGCTTGGAGACAAGTTTGGTGGATCCGGTGAACTGGACTTCATGTTTGAGACAGGTCAAATGGAGCACATATTGGCCGCGATCGACAACGTCGTCAACGGCGAAGTTAATCTACCGCCAGGAGAGCATACGAAACTTTTCGAACGCATTCGGGAAGTCGGTAAAGGATATACCGTCATCGGGACGAATTATACGTATAATACCCGCAACCAACTCGTCCATCGGGAGAACCTGACTCGCTTTGAGGAATACGATTACGCGTATGACGACCAAGGAAGTGTGCTCACCGACAGCCGCAGCCAGTACGAATGGAATGCGCTCGGACAACTCACGAAAGTGACGTTCCCGGACGGTTTCGGCGAGAAATACGCCTATGACATGCTGGGACGACGCACTAGCAAGACGCAATTCAACCACAGCGGGGAAACGCAGGAAGTGACCAACTTCACCTACAAAGGCGATACGCGGGTTATTACCGAAGAGCGAAATGAACTCGGCGAGGTAACGAAATCGTATACGTTTGATGCGAACGATCGTCCGCTGTCCATCACATTCCAGGGCGAGACATTCTGGTACGTCTATAATGGTCACGCCGATGTGATGGCCATGACGGACAAAGACGGCAACGTCGCTGCTCGTTACGAGTATGACGCTTGGGGCCTCGTTACCCGTATGTACAACCGCTACGGCGAACGTGTACGGGAAGGCATCGGCTGGATGGGCGATATTGGCACAGGCAACGGCAGCCCAGGTTCGGTCCAAGGTCCGGAAGACGACAGCGGCAATACGGAGCCGGATTATCATCCAGGGAATGGTAATGGTAAGGCTAAAGGAAACGGAAAAGGGGTCACAGAAGAAGCGGCAATAGAAACTACCGCTCCGACAGAAGGGGAATCAACTGTAACCTTGGACCTGTCCGCCATCGTGACGGAGGAAACAGTACCAACCGAAGACATCACGACCGATCTCGTCAAAGAAAACCCATTCCGCTACGCTGGATATTATTTTGATAGGAAGACGCAATATTACTACCTGCAAGCCCGGTACTATGATCCGCGTCCTGCTCGGTTTATTAGTGAAGATACGTATGAAGGAGAGATTGAGAACCCTCAGAGCTTAAATATGTATGTGTACGTGCAGAATAATCCATTGAGTTATGTTGATCCAAGTGGACATAATGGTGTTGGTGCAGTATTAAAATATGCAAGAGATCATAAAAAAGAAATTTTTAACATGGATACACAGGGTGTAGTAATTTTGGCTTGGTATCTATTTGGAGGGGGAAAAGAGGTCAATATACAAAATGACGATATTTGGTCATATTATATGAAAGATAATAAAATATTAACTAACAAAGTGAAGAATTTGCTATTACCTGAATATTCAGGTATACAAAAAGGTTCCAGTAAGTATATAAACAAAAATATAAGTATGGAAATTGAAAATGGGGAAGATATCAATGGTTATCAGTATTTACATGGAACCAACCAAGATTTGGGTTTATTTAGAAGCCTTGGGGCAACTACAGACGATGTTGGGTTCCAAATAAAAGGTGAAATATATGCTTTCGATGAGGGAGAATACACGTTTGATCTACACTTCCAGTGGAATGATATTATCGATCCTAATCCGATTTATTCAACAGACGTAGAAAAATCTGAACTAGCTAAGGAAATTCCTGGTGCAAATCCTAAGCCTTATATAATTAGAATAGGTTGGGATGTAGGAGGGATATACATGAAAAAGAATCCACCCGCTTGGAAGTTTTGGAAAACTAGAACATCGGGATGGCCATTTACAAAATAACAATATATGTGAGGTTAAGAGATGAAGATTTTTAACTCTAAACGTAATAAATTGATTTTAATGTTTGTTGTGGCGATTATTATTTTTATTATTTTTTTATTGTTTAGTAATAAAGACTCTTCTATTAACGAGGAAAAAGGAGGAACTCGAAACCAAAGTGAATTAACTGAAACAAAAGATCTAGATATTGCTACACCTCAAAATCCTCTAATATCACCTTCTGGGAAATATCAATTAGAAATATTAGAGGGTTTTAATGGTATTGTTCAATTTTATAGATTTAATATAACTAAATTTGAAGGTAAAGGAGTTGAACCTGCAGTTGTTTTCAGTTCCAAAGATACTTTCAGAAAAAGGGATAGAGTAATTTTTATTTGGGATAAAGAGGATAGAGTTTGGGTGTATAGTGGTGATGTAGGCACTGCTTATTGGACGAAAGTTAATGATGAAAATTGGACTAAATCCACAGGGAACCTAGATAACGCACCAGAAAAATTGAAACAATTAATAACGGACCATTAGTCCAATCAATGATATATGCGATTCATTAAGTGGCCCGAAGGGGGCTTGCCACATGTGAGTGTAACAACTCCATGTGGTTTCTTTTTACGTTGAATCGATTAACAATTGATACCTGGATTCCCGAAAATCACATAACGAGGATCCGTAAACCCGCATAAATATAGGAAAGTTGGCTCGTTATGAGTTTTTACTCGTAACGATGAAATCTTAGGGCCAAAAAGACTGAAATCCCTTGATGTTACTGGGTTTTCACCTAACCCTCGTTATGTAAGCTCGGGAATCCAGGTTGATACTCAAGACGAAATGAAAACATCATGAACTTCATGCCAATAGCGACCAGCGAGAACCGGGCACGTTGACATTGAATCTTTGATGGGGAAAGTATATACCGAAATAAGATGCAGAATGTCGCAGACGCAAGACTCGAAGGGCAAAACAGGTGCTATGGAATAATAAGGGGACGTACAATTGCGGCAAGCAAATCAAAGAAAACAGGCCGGGTGCAATTGACAATTAATTCTATTATATTATGGGCTGATCCTCGAGAAGAAACTTTTGAAAGAACTTCCGAAAATGCATTCCATAGCTTACAGGAATTATTCTCCTCTGGTTTAGGTATTGAACCAAAGTATTTAACAGCCAGAAAGAAGAAAGATGTTATCCAAATGGATTGGAATTTTGATACTTTTAAGAGTGTATTGCAAGGGGGTTCAAACAAGGAAGGAAATAAGACATATTCTGATTTGGGCTACTCTGTTAGCTTTTTTTCCTCCCTTACTGAGAGAGAATCGGCCAGTATTTCAATGACTGTAGGCGTTACAAATCCGAATTTCAATAACACGTTTATTATTAATCTTCCTCGGTCATTGGATATTTCTGACCAGCCACTTGTTACAGATAAACTAGTATCTGTATTTAAAGGATGCGTCCAATCCTTTCAACCATTTTGGGGAGGTATAATCAATAAAACCAACGCAAGAAGATTTGATGGCTACTTCGATAAATCCTTGCCAACCACTACTCACTGGGTAAACTATTGGGGAGAGAACATTACTTTAAAAATAGGTTTACGTAAGTTGCAGGATGCACCCTTTGGAGCTATTGAAAGATTAAATGGTGGTTTTATAGTTCAACTAAAAGAAAAACCAATCGACGATAATTTTGAGCAGGATGTACAGCTACAAAAATTAGCAAATAAATACTTTAAACTTTAATATCAACTGAAAAACATCAATGTTTTGGACCATTTGTGAGTATAATAATTCACTCCATGTGGTCCTCTTTTTTACCCATTTTCGGTTACGGTATCTCTCAGACTCCTGGGTTGGATGAAAGCGACCGCATATAATGCATTCGGCCGTGAGGTGCAGTCGGTTAATGAAGAAGGGCAAACGGTCGTCACGAAGACGGATGCTTAGGGCCGTTAACGAAAGGACCGAAGCCGTCAATCGCTCTGGTGCCGTCCAGAAATTCCTGTACAACACGGATGCAGGGGGCAACGTGAAGGAAGAGCGGCATCAGCTTAACAGCAGCGAATGGGCGATAACAGGTTATCGCTATTCTCCGGAAGGGTATTTGGCGTAGCAGACTTCTTCCTCGTACAATTTAGCGGGATTCATGACCGATAACATTATGTACAAAGAAGACTTGAGTGCAGCGAACATCGCATTGACGCATTACGTGTATGACGGCTCTGGCAACATTGCGCTGGTAAAAGATCCGAACGGCAATGTCGTCCGGTCCGTATTCGACGCGGGCGGTCAATTAGCTCGGGAAATCCATTATCAGAGCCCGTCGATGATCGGCGAACAAATCGTCAACGAATACAAGTATGATCCTCGCGGGCTGATGATCGCTTCCATCGATGGGAACGGTCATACGACGACTTATGCTTACGATGCCGAAGGACAGCAGACGATGGAGACCGATCCGGTCGGTCACTGGGTGAAATACGAGTACAATCCTGCCGGATTTATGACGGCGGAGCGCCGTCCGCTGGCCCGCGATACGGAGTGGGTAAACGACTATCGCGGCAATAGGCTGGAGGAGAAGGATGCGCTCGGCAAGATTCAACGTTTCAGCCTCGATTTGGACGGACGTACGGAAACCGAGTTCAATCGCCTCGGGGAAGCGACACAGTACGATTACGATCCTGCGGGACGAATGACGCTTAAACAAACCCCGAGCGAGGGCGTATTCTCGTACCGTTACGACTCCGTTGGCAACAAGCTGGAAGAAGTGCGTCCGGTATACGGTGCAGTCCGTTACGACTACGATAATCGGGACAGTCTGACGTCCGTTATCGAACCGCAGTCTTCTGTCGGCGAATTGAAGACAGACTATACGTATGATGCCGAATTGAACCGGACAAGCCAGAAGGATGGCAACACCCAACTTACGAACTATGACTATGACGAACTAGGACGCCGCCTACAGAAAATAGTCGTCCGTTCGGAAGCCGGGCAAGACGTTTTCGAATACCAGTATGATCCTAACGGTAATGTCATTCTCGAGAAGAAACCGGGCGGCCTGACGACGCAGTATCAGTACGACTTCATGAACCGGAAAGTCCGGGAAGATTACAACGACGGCACCTGGTACGCTTACACATATGACAAAGCGGGCAACATGCTGACCCGCACCGATAAGAACGGCACGAATAATTGCAGCTATTACGACAACAACCAATTGCAACAAACGACGTATCCAAACGGCGATACCGTTGTCTATGAATATAACGAAAACGGGGAAAAAGTCACAGAGATCGTGAACGGCGAACGTACGGAAATCGTGCTCGATCCTACCGGCCGCCCGACGAGTTATACCGACAGCAAAGGGTACAAGTATGAATACGAATATGACGCCGACGGTTATGTAACGGCGGTGAAATACCCGAACGGCATGGTCACTTCTGTCAACTACAAGCCGGGTCATCTGGTCGATACCCAAAAGACGACCCGCGCGGATGAGGCTTTGCATGCCAGCACGTACAACTACAACGCACGCGAATTCATCACCGGAACTCAAGAGCAGGCTGGTCCATCCGGTTACTCTTATAACGACCGGGAGCAGCTGCAACGGGTAGAAACGGTGGATGGCGACGTCATTATGTATGAGTATGACGGCGCAGGCAATCGGACTATCCGCAAAGCGGTTATTCAAGGAACAGTCGAAGATAAGAACCTTGTCATTACGACGGAAGAGCTCGTTCAGAAGGTGCTCGAATCGTTAGGGGTGAAGCCGGGTAAACCGACTGATCCTTCCGATCCGGGCAACGGAGCTTCCTGCGACGTGAAGGGTAACGGCAACGGTAATAATAATGGTAATGGTAATGGCAACGAGAATAGTAACGGTAATGGCAATGAGAAAACCGGCGCATCCGGTGAAGTTCGCATTTCCTCTAACGGCAATGGCGGAGGCAACGGAGGCGGAGGAAACAGTGGTGGCGGTGGAAGCGATAACGCTGGCGGCAGCGGGAACGGCAATAACGGAGGAACGAGCAGTTCCGGTGGTAGCGATAGCGGTAATGGCGGAGGGAACGATAACGGTAATGGTAATGGTAATGGTAATGGGAACGGCAAAGGCAATAATAATGGAAATGGCAAAGACAAGGAAAATGGTAACGGTAAAGACAAGGAGAACGGTGCAGATAATGTCGGCGGCTGTGGATGGCTGAAGGCACTTGAGAAAGGCAATGGCAAGAAGCTCGGCCTTTACAAGAAGCTTGGAGACAAGTTTGGTGGATCCGGTGAACTGAACTTCATGTTTGAGACAGGTCAAATGGAGCACATATTGGCCGCGATCGACAACGTTGTCAACGGCGAAGTCAATCTACCGCCAGGCGAGCATACGAAACTTTTCGAACGCATCCGCGAAGTCGGTAAAGGATATACCGTCATCGGGACGAATTATACGTATAATACCCGTAACCAACTCGTCCATCGGGAGAACCTGACTAGGTACGAGGAATACGACTACGAGTATGACGAGCAAGGAAGTCTGCTCACCGACAGCCGCAGCCAATACGAATGGAATGCACTCGGACAATTGACCAAAGTAACGTTCCCCGACGGTTTCGGCGAGAAATACGCCTATGACATGCTGGGACGTCGAACTAGCAAGACGCAATTCAATCACAGCGGGGAAACGCAGGAAGTGACCAACTTCACCTACAAAGGCGATACGTGGGTTATAACCGAAGAGCGAAATGAACTCGGTGAAGTAACGAAATCGTATACCTTCGATGCGAACGACAGGCCGCTGTCCATCACGTTCCAAGGCGAGACGTTCTGGTACGCCTACAACGGCCACGGCGATGTGATGGCCATGACGGATAAAGACGGCAACGTTGCTGCCCGCTATGAGTACGACGCTTGGGGTCTGGTCACCCGTATGTACAACCGCTACGGCGAACGTGTGCGGGAAGGCATCGGCTGGATTGGTGATCTTGGTACCGGCAATGGCAGCCCGGGTTCGGTACAAGGTCCGGAAGACGACAGCGGCAATACGGAACCGGATTATCATCCAGGGAATGGTAATGGTAAGGCTAAAGGAAACGGAAACGGCAAAGGAACCACAGAAGAAGCGGCAATAGAAACTACCGCTCCGACAGAAGAGGAATCCACGGAATCCTCAACCGTAACCTTGGAACTGTCTGCCATCGTGACGGAAGAAACGGAACCGACTCCTAACATCACGACCGATCTCGTCAAAGAAAACCCGTTCCGCTATTCAGGATACTATTTCGATAGGAAGATGCAGTACTATTACCTGCAAGCTCGTTACTATGATCCGCGTCCTGCACGCTTTATTAGTGAGGATACGTATGAGGGGGAAATAAGCAATCCTCAGAGCTTGAATCTGTATGTGTATGTGCAGAACAATTCGGTGAATTATGTTGATCCCACTGGACATTATTGTGTTTCTAAAGATGGCAATTATGCGAAAATGGGTACGTGTGGTTCAGAAAGTAGTTTTTATCTTGGCGATGACAAAGATTTTATTTATAGACCAATAATCACAGATGGAGTAGCCAAGGGATATATAAATAAAGATGGTAAATATCAAAAAATGAGATGGTTTGATGAATATGAAGTGAACTACTGGAAAAAATATCCAGAAGATAGTCCTTGGTATGATTTTTCAGGATCTTTACAATTTTCAAGCGAAAAAGAAGATAAACTCTACAAAGAACTATATACCCATGAAAAGGGGCAATTAGACAAAATAAATGAGTTAGAGGAAACATTTAATGAAGAAATAGAAAAATTTAAAAAGATCTATATATCTAATAAGAACACTTACAGGAAAATTTCTTATAAAACCGGTATTCCATCCAAATTGATAGCAGCTTTACACTACCGAGAATCTAGAGGTGATTATACTAAATATCTGCATAATGGAGACCCACTAGGGAAACCGACAACACACGTACCAAAAGGAATATATTTCACTAATTTTGAAGATGCAGCAGTCGATGCATTGTCGAGCAAAAAAAATTTACGAGATAAATTTAACTTAACGGCGGGGTCAAATGATATTGTGGCGATGTTGGCATTCGCAGAAGCATACAATGGTTTAGGTTATTATAAGAAGGATCGTATTAGTCCCTATGTTTTTAGCGGTACAAATGTATATGTATCAGGAAAGTATGTAGCAGATGGTAAGTATGATCCGAATAAAAAAGACCTACAGCCAGGAGTCTATATAATGTTGATGGCAATTGAGCGGTATTAAAGACTATTTTTAGTGCGATGCTCCTTTTTGGAGCATTCGCAATATTCCAGTTGGAACTATAAGGAGGTTTGAACATGCGTTTGTATAAACTTGTTATGATTGTGGTTCTTTTCTTTACAGCAGCTTGCAGCTCATCGGCCAATCATACTAAAGAGGATAAGTCTAAAAGGGTGGATACGGAGGTTAAGCAGTCCCCAAATCAAAATCCTACTGAATCCTTACACGCTGCAGACAACACGCCGATTCCTCTAAACATAAGTTCTTGTGAAGCTGCTTTGGAATTCTTAGGCGGATTTTCCGATCAGGAAGGTGGTGCAGATTATCAATCGGGGGAGCGCATTTTTCCTTTACTTCATTTTATTTTGACGAAACAAGCAGTTCCTGCAGTCAGTCCAGAGCAAGAAGTATACATGAAAGACAATCCGATATTTGTCACCAACAATTCTAAGTACGAGCATCTAATTGCATTTGCGACGATTCATTCTAAACGAACAGGTGCCCTTCACGGTGTTGTTGGTTATCCAGATAATGAGGTAATCAATTATTATTTACCTATGGTCCTTGACGTAACAGCAGAAAATAAAGAAATTATTCCATCTGTAGAAATAGGTTCTTCTAACGAAATAATTCCTGTTAATCGGCAAACATGGAGTAAAGAACTAAGCAGTTACACCCAATCTTGCAATGACGAACTTGTACTGCCACCTACGCAAGAGAATACCGAACGGGTGTTTCTTGGATACAATGGAAAGTTATATCCGTTTTCAAAGGAAATTGATTTTGTGGCTGGTGTCGAAGCCGTTGGATTTCAGTTGGCAGAGATCGGGAACAGTTATCCGGGAGAAAACAAAATTCAAATTCCAATTCTGCTTTATTGTCCGCAGTGCAAAATCGAAAATGTAACCATGATTCAAGATGGCAAGAAGCTTAAATTTAAGAAGGATGAATACTATAAAGAGTGGCAGCAATGGTTAGGGAAAGAATGGCACGCTTTTACGTCAGAGCAAATTGATTTTGATGAGGATAAATTTAAAAAAGCGGATTTTGATAATATCCTTTCCGCTCTCCCGCCGTTTATAAGCGATAACCCTTCAACGATACAAGCAACGATTAACGGAGAATTAGTAACTTTCATAAATCATTAGGTTAGATTGTTTGGGCCACATGCGAGTGTAACAACTCCGTGTGGTTTTCTTATTACACAGAAATTGAAAGACATGTTGAAATCGAAAAAGACGCTAAAGCATAAACCGCTAGAATCGGGTGATCTGACAAGGAATACCTGACGAGGTAAAACGACACCGAGACAGGCGGCAGAATGTCGCAGATGCAAAACTCGAAAGACTTAACGGAATGCACGGGTTACGGGGATGTACAAATGTAAAGCAAGAAAAGAAAACAAGCCGGATTGCTGCCTGTTTTCTTATTGCCGGGGAAACGTTTTGAATAACTCAACGATCAACTTCTTGGTCATGCGGATGTGGCGAAGTTGCTTGGCTTTTAGAATGTTCAGTACTTCTTGAATAGCCTCTTCCTTTTTGTCAGATACAGGTGTAGGAAAGGTTCGTCAAAATTGAAAAACACTTTGGGCTCTAAGTCTAAGGCTTCAGCGATTTTAGCCAAGCTTTCAAGCGAAAAGTTCCGTTCGCCGCGTTCGACGCCGCCAATGTAGGAAAGTGAAAGCCGCACATTTCAGCATCTCGTATTCACACATCGGGGTATGCGCCCCATTCAGCGGACACATCCGCACTGACTAACTGCGCAAGCGCAGCCGGGTCTTTGGCCCTTACAGTTGGTGGGTGGGAACTTAAGATGGTGGGCGTCGTAAATACACAAACGTTAGGTAAAATTGGCGTAAAACGTAAAAAATAGTTTGATTGTATGGTAATATTTATGTAATTGGATTTATTAACATATGAATAGAGGGTGTTTATGGATAGAATAACAAAAGCTCTACTTGAGGAATTCATTGTGGAGAATGGTCTTCAGTCACTTTCAGAAGATGATGCTTTTGAGCATTTCTCAGGATCTTTAGTAACTGCAACTCATTACTCTGAATCATTTTCAAGCTATGATATAAATGTTGGTGCAGGAAGTGATTGTGGAATTGATTGTATCTCAATAATTGTTAATGGATGTTTAGTGACGGAACCAGAAGAAATTGAAGATTTATCTGAAACAAATGGATATCTTGATGTTTCATTGGTTCTAGTTCAATCTGAAAGATCTTCCAATTTTGAGACACAAAAAATTGGGCAGTTTGGATTTGGTATTTTAGACTTTTTTTCAGAAGTACCTTCACTACCCCAGAATGATCAAATTAAAAATAAGCTAAGGATTTTTAATGAAATCTTTGCAAGGAGTAGCAAGTTTAAAAAAGGAAACCCTCAATGTTTTATGTATTATGCTACGACGGGACGTTGGATAAATGACACAAATCTTTCTGTAAGAAAAGACGCTGTGCTAAAGGATATTCAAGATTTAGCTATATTTAGAAAGGTTACTTTTGAATGTATAGATGCTGAACGCTTACAGTCTTTGTATAGAAACCTACGTAACTCAATATCTCAAGAAATTCAATTTTCTAATAGAACAGTTTTACCTGAGATCCCCGGAGTAGAACAATCCTATTTGGGTCTTATTTCTGTTTCTGAGTTTATAAAATTAATTCAAACAGAAAATGGTGATATGAACTCGTCAATTTTTTATGATAATGTCCGTGATTGGCAAGAGTGGAATCCAGTCAATAAAGAAATAAAAGAAACAATAGAAAATGACACAAAACGTATACTTTTTCCACTACTTAATAATGGAATCACAATTGTAGCAAAAAGAATTAATCCTACTGGCAACAAGTTTCTTATAGAAGATTTTCAGATCGTTAATGGTTGCCAAACAAGCTACGTGATACATGAAACAAGAGATTCATTAAATGAAAATATGCTTGTACCAATAGATTAATTGCCACCAATGACGTGGATGTGAAAAACCAAATAATTAAAGCAACAAATAGACAAACAGAAGTAACCGAGGATCAACTCTTTGCCCTCTCAGATTTCCCCAAAAAGCTTGAAGTTTATTTCCCTACTTTTGATGGACATAAGAAATTATATTATGAAAGAAGATCAAGACAATATAATGTTATGTCTGATATAGAGAAAGTACGAGTTATTAATATGACAACATTAGTTCGAGCATTTGCTTCTTTTTTCTTGGATCTCCCTCATAGAACTTCTAGAAATTACAAATTGCTATTAAAGACAATTGGAACGGATATATTTAATAAAGAACATAAACTTGAAATGTATTATTTAGCTGCTTATGCTCATTATAGGCTTGAATATTTATTTAGAAATCAGGTATTACCTCCTGAATTAAAGCCGGCTAGGTATCATTTATTGATGGCATACAGAAAACTTGCGAATCCAGACAATATGCCAAAACATTTTAACTCTCATGAAATGACTGCGTATTTCGGCCACATCCGGACACTGATTCCGGAAACATCCGGACAGCGTTTCGGAATTATCCGGACAGCATAACGGCACATC
>FWWL01000971.1_pt1 | contig 72692 bp, 72 predicted proteins | sample 2228331 | NCBI WGS metagenome assembly FWWL01 (sample SAMEA103939775, study PRJEB20133) | metagenome
AAAGCGGCGGGTGTTTCCTGACAGGATTTGAGTGCACACTGGCAATATGCGAAGAAAAGGGTGTGTCCCAATTTTGTCGGGATTTTGGGGACGAGTCAGGCGGTAGAGCGGAATGCGGCTCAGGTCTCTTTCCAGGCGTCTTTGCCACTCATGCCTCAGGGGCCAGGCCGAGATTGTCTCCGTTTGACCGGGGCATCTGCATGGGAAGCGGTTGAGAGGACCGCCGTTTCTTCTCGATTTTACCCCAACATCACCCATCTACCATACTTCCCCTCCCCCGACGTTTTTGGGACATACCCAAGAAAAAAATGACTGGTGATTACCCAAAAGTCTAAAAAAATCGTCCCTTTGGTTGAGTTCTGCCAGAAATTTGCTCCCAAATCTGCCGTTGTCAAGTGCGAATTCCGCCCAAATATGGGAGAGGAACGAGATATGGGTATCACTAGAAAAATGAAGGTTGACAGAAGAGAAAAATTCTGATAGGATTGGTCTAGAATCATTGCCTTTCGGCAAGGAAGGAGAGACTCCATGTTGAACGAAATCGGAACTCAGGTGGTTGCAGTATCGCCGGCGGCGGCCGAAGCTGTGAATAAGATCATGGCGGAACGCAATCTGGAAGGGTATGCCTTACGGGTGTATGTTGCCGGCGGTGGCTGCTGTGGCGTGAATTTTGGGATGGCGCTGGATAATCACATCCGCGACGATGACACGACCTTCGAGTCCAACGGCATTAAGATGGTGCTTGATCCGGTGGCGCTGGATTATTTGAGGGGTGCCTCGATTGATTTTGTCAGCGATCCTGTGCAGGGTAGTGGGTTTGTGATTCAGCAGGCTCACACTCCCAGCGGGCATGGCGAAGGGGGCTGTGCCTGCGGGGGTTCCTGTGCCTGCTGATGGGCTTCTCCTGAGGTATGAAAACGACGGGTGACCTTGCCCGTCGTTTGTTTTCAGGTTTTTCGTTTATGGAATTCCATGCCTCGCTCGGCTTCTGAAAAGTCAGCCAGGAGGATCAGGGCGTTAACCACAGTGCGCCCTGGATTGCGCCAGGTGTGTTGCATTCGGGCGGCAAAGATCAGGCTATCGCCTGGTTCGAGCAAAAAGGTTTGACCTTCCACGCAGTATTCCAGGGTGCCGCGCAGACAAAAGACGAACTCATGGCCGCTGTGAACCATAGGGCTTGGACCGCTGCCTCCGCCGCTTTCTAAGGTCAGGACAAATGGCTCCATACGACCGATAAATTGAGAGCCTCCCAGGTCTTCCCACACGCCAAGGGGGAAGGCGACCCGGGGGCGTTCACTGGCTTTCATGAAGATCAGTGGTTTGCGTGCCTGAGGTTCTCCAAAGAAGGCGGTGATGTCCACGCCCATGGCTTCTGCCAGTTTATATAGCGTGCTGACCGAAGGACTGGTTTTTCCACGTTCGATCATGCTCAGGGCGTTGGCAGAAAGGCCACTGCGGGTTGCCAGTTTGCGTAGGGAAATGTTGCGCTCTTCACGCAGTTCACGCAAACGCTGACCAACGTTAATCGAGGGGGCTTCTTTTGGAGGGATGATCATGGCTGACTCCGGGAAAAAGGGTGGTGAGGCGGGCGGGGAATGACTGGGGGTGAGCGAAGGGCACGCCACGGTGTCCAGAATAGGGATTGTTTGGAGAATTATACAGCAAATCTGGAGACAGAATATCGCCTTCCTGACGCCGGTGGGGTAGAAAGCAGAACATATCTGTCGACACCTGACAAGTCCGCTGTTTGCTCCGATGAGGCCGGCGGAGGCTGGAAATAAACACGCCTCGAGGTGGACTCGAGGCATGTTTCTCAGCGGGAGAGAGCCTGTTGTTAGCCTGAGAACACGGGTGATGTGCTGACCGTTTCCCCTCCCTGATCTTCAGGCAACCAGCAGCACAGCACCAGTTCACGGGCGGCACGCACTTCGTCCAGGCGACCAAAGGGAGTAGTGTGCGGAGCACTTTGCAGCACTTCCGGATTGGTGCGGGCTTCTTCGGCGATTCGGATCAGGGCGTCGGCGAAGGCATCCAGGGTGTCCTTGTTTTCGGTTTCGGTCGGTTCGATCATTAACGCTTCGGGCACGATCAGGGGGAAGTAGTTGGTCGGTGGATGGAAGTTGTAGTCCATCAGGCGTTTGGAAATATCCAGAGCACGCACCGGCGAACCTTCAAAGCGTCCTTCGACCACGAATTCGTGCATGCAGATCCGATCGTAGGGAGCGCGATACACACCGCGCAGACGGGCCAGCAGGTAGTTGGCGTTGAGTACAGCGTGTTGAGATACGGCTTTCAATCCCTCCGCTCCGTGCATAGCGATATAGGTGAACGCCCGTACCAGTGCTCCGAAGTGGCCGTAGAAGGCTTTGATGCGGCCGATCGATTTGGGCGGTCGAATAAACCCGAAGAGCGGTGGGATTTCTTCGTCGCCTTCTTCGAGAATGCCCACGATCGGTTCAGGAAGGAAGTCGGCCAGATGGGCGGCTACACCTACCGGGCCTGAACCGGGACCACCACCGCCATGAGGCACAGAAAACGTCTTGTGCAGGTTGAAGTGCATCACGTCGAAGCCCAGATCGCCAGGGCGGACAATGCCCAGCAGGGCATTCAGGTTGGCACCATCGCCATAGACCAATCCACCACACTCGTGAACGGTGCGGATCACTTCTTCGATGTTTTCATCGAACAGGCCCAGTGTGTTGGGGTTGGTCAGCATCAGGCCGACCACGGTGTCATCGCAGGCGGCTTTCAGCGCGTCCAGATCGACATTGCCGCGTTGGTCGGAGGGAATCTGCACAACCTGCAGACCGATCATGGCCGAAGAGGCCGGGTTGGTGCCATGGGCAGAATCGGGGATGAGCATTTTGACGCGCTTGTGATCGCCTCGGGCCTTGTGGTAGGCACGCATGATCAGCACGCCGGTCAGTTCACCATGGGCACCAGCCGCTGGCTGCAGGCTGACAGCGGCAAACCCGCTGATCTCTTTGAGCCATTCCTGGAGCAGGTACATCAGTTCCAGGTTGCCCTGCACAGTTTCAATCGGTTGCAGGGGATGGGTGTACAGAAAGCCTGGCAGACGGCAGGTGTCCTCATTGATTTTGGGATTGTATTTCATGGTGCAGGAGCCAAGCGGATAGAAGCCTCCATCCACGCTGTAGTTCAGGCGACTCAGGCGCAGGTAGTGGCGAACCACGTCCACTTCGGCCAGTTCGGGCAGAGGCAGGCTGGAGCGGAGGAGAGACGCCGGAGGAAGATCCGCTTTGGGGACGTCTGGATCCGGCATGGTGACACCGATCCGACCGGGGGAGGAAAGTTCAAAGATGGTGGGTTCCACCACTCGAGGGGTTGGGTTCTCAGTCATGGTTCACCTCCGCGAGGACCTCGGCCAGCAGGTCGATCTCTTCTCTGGTGTTCATCTCGGTCACTGCGATCAGCATATGGTTGGACAGGCTGGGGTAATCCTGACTCAGGTCGTATCCGCCCAGGATGCCGTGATCCAGCAGGTGGGCGTTGATCTCCGAGACCGGTTTGGGACAGCACAGGGAGAATTCATGGAAGAACGGATCGCTAAAGCACAGTCCATAGCCAGGAATCTGGCTGAGCACTTGAGCGGCATAGTGGGCTTTGTGGTAGCACAGTTCGGCCACCTGACGCAACCCGGTCTTGCCCATCACGCTCAGGTAGATGGCTGAGGCCAGGGCCATCAATCCCTGGTTGGTGCAGATGTTGGAAGTGGCCCGTTCGCGCTTGATGTGCTGCTCTCGGGCGGTGAGGGTGAGGACATAGGCGCGCTGACCGCGATTGTCTACCGTTTCACCCACCAGGCGACCGGCCATTTTGTGGACATAGGCTTTGCGAGTGGTGAAGAAGCCCAGGCTGGGGCCACCAAACCACAGGGGGATGCCCAGGGGTTGACCATCGCCGACGACGATATCTGCGCCCATCTCGCCAGGGGTCTTGAGCAGCGCCAGGGCAATCGGGTTGGCCACCACGCAGACCAGCGTTCCCTGGGCATGGGCCGCCTCGATCAACTTCGTATAGTCGTAGATGCGGCCAAAGAAGTCCGGGTATTGAACGATGAGCAGCAGGGTGTTGGTGTCAATCGAATCGGCCAGGGAGTCGGGGGGGGCTTCCAGGTCAGCCTGGGGATCGTCGCCAACCAGAGTCAATTCCATGCCCTGGGTGTAGGTGCGGATCACTGCCCGATATTGGGGGTGGACTGCTGGCGAGATCACCACTTTTTTGCGCTTGCCCCGGAATTGGGCATAGGCCATGTTGATAGCCTCGGCCGCAGCGGTTGCCCCGTCGTAGTGGGAGGCGTTAGAGACTTCCATGCCGGTCAGGGCGCACATCAGGGATTGGTATTCAAAGATGGCCTGCAGGGTTCCCTGGGAAATTTCAGGCTGGTAAGGGGTGTAGGCGGTGTAGAATTCGCCGCGGCGCAGCATATGATCCACCACAGCCGGGATGTAATGGTTGTACATGCCTGCGCCCAGAAAGCAGATCAGATCGCGGCGGACAGTTTCGTTGAGGCTGGCCAGTTCCTGCAGGTAGTCCGCGGCCTCCATTTCGGTCAGGGCAGGTGGCAGGTTCAGTTTGGGGAAGCGATAGGGTTCGGGGACGTCCTGGAAGAGATCGTCCAGGGTCGCGACGCCGATGGTTTTGAGCATCGCTTCCCGCTCAGAGGGGGAAATCGGGATGTAGGTCATGGTTAACTCCCTGCTATTCCCGTTCCTGGCAGTACTTGAGGTAGGCTTCGGCATCCATGAGTTCTGACGCAGGCTGACCGTTTTCGATGCGGATCAGCCATCCTGCACCGTAGGGGTCCTGGTTGAGGATTTCGGGCTTTTCGGTGATGGCAGCGTTGAGTTCGGCCACGGAGCCAGCCGCCGGTGCATAGACTTCAGCCGAGGCTTTGACGGATTCCACCGAAGCAATCGGTTTGCCGACCTCGAGCGTTTCTCCGGCTTCCACCAGAAACTCTGCAAAGACAACATCGGAAAGATGGGATTGCGCGTAATCGGTCAGACCGACTTTCCCCGTAGCGGGATCGTACCATTCATCGGTTTTGGTGTATTTCAGGTGAGCAGGGGCATTCATGGCATTTCTCCTGGGTGTGGTATCGGGTAGAAAAAGCAACAGAGGACACGCGAAAAGGGATCGCGCGTCCTCTGTATTCTGGCCTGAGAGATTCGATGGTGAGAACCATCTTTCCCCGTCGGCGTCCCACAAGGGGAACTTTCCAGAGGGTGTTCGGGACAGGGTCCTTTTGCCTGAGAGTTTCATCTGGGGTTGCCGGCTCCAGATTTGCCCCTTCGGCGCCCGGCTGTATGATGGAAGCAACGTCCTTTCCGGGTCTCTCCCCTGTCGCCCGTTCAATTGAGAAGGGGAAGGTACGCTGTCATTTTAAGATGGGAAGAGAGGGAAGTCAAGAGGGAAGGGTATGGGTTTAGGGCTTTTCAAAGTTCTAATCTTTGGGCCTTTCTTACAGTTGCTGTGACTCTCAGTAACATAAAATTGTACCGCCGACCTATGGTCGGCACACTGCCAGGCAAAGCCTGGCGGTACAAAAAGAGTGGTGAGCGAATTCCATGTAGTCTAGTGAGACGCGCTCGATGTAGTCAGCCAGGACATCCTCATCGCCTGCCAGCAAGATCATCCCCTGATGCAGGACTGAATGTTGAAAAGATAACGGGGCGGCATTCAAAACCTGTACGTCAATGGGGACGTGAAGTGCCTGAGACCATTCCAGACTCAGATCCGTGGCATAGTCAAAGAAACGATCCTGGTCAATCATGGATGTGTCCAGATAGATAGCCACATCAATATGTTAAAAGGCAGGTTGTCTGAAAACGAGCCGTGCAGGTAGGCGAAGCAGATCTCCTGTCGAGCGGCTATCTTTTGCCGCAGACGTCGTATCAGGGTTTCTCTCTTGCGCCGGGAAAGCGAAATGGCCATGGTTTTCATCGGTTTATATGATGGACTCTACTGCAAAAAGGTTGTTTTCTCGCCGAGACCGCAGAGTACGCAGAAGTTGAATGCTATGTAAACTCTGCGCTCTCGGCGCACTCTGTGGTTCGTTTTTGCGGTGGACTTACGATTATATCGCAGGTTGGACGGGATGGCCGTTCTGGCTCTGTCTCACGGCGTGGGCGGCGTCCAAGGTGACGGTCCAGTCGCCGCGCAGGCGCAAGCCGGTGGCGGTGAGCCGGAAGGGCATGGGCGGGGCGGGGTCGGTGGCAACCTGAATCATAAGACATCTCGAAGGACAATGCCATTCAGGCGCGGGTCGGCGTCGAAGGCGAGTTCGAATCCGCGCAGGTCGCCCTGCTGAAAGGCGGCGGCGCGATAGAGTTGGGCGCTGCGCCCCGGCAGGTTGAGCGGTATCAGTCCGGTTTTGTAGGCGGCGCCGGGGGGCATGTCTTGCCAGGCGGAGACGTTGTAGGGGCGCAGGTCAAGGGTGAGCGGGACGGGCTGCGCCAGGCTGACGTTCACTTTGCCCAGGCGCAGGGTGACATTGCCCTGAAAGGCTTTGCCGCGCAGCCGATAGACCCAGACGGACTCGTCCAGCTCAGGGACGAGTTGCATGAATTCGCTGAAGGATGCCATCTCCAGCGCCAGGCGCTGCCCGCTGGCGTCGGTGGCAGTCAGCCAGTCGGCGGGGGCGGCTTGGAGGATGCGTCCGTCGCTGGCTTCGGTATGCCCGAGGAGGTAGTAGCCGTCATCCAGCGGGATGAATTGATCCAGCACCAGGCGGATGCCGTAGAGCGATTCGGGCTGGGTGGGCAGGTCGGGGTTCCAGCGCAGATTCCAGGTCTGAAGCGGGCTGGCGAGGGTCAGGTTGCTCAGCCGCAGGCGCAGGCTGCCGGTGGGCAGGGTGTCGTACATCAGAGAGGCGAAGAACTGTCCGGGCGCGCCGCCGCCCCCGCTGCCTGTGGCGTCGTACCCGTCAATTGTGACGCTCAGACCCATCACGTCGGAATCGGCGGTAAAGTGGAACGAGTACCTGGCAACGCCATCGGTGGAGATGCTGACCAGAGTGACCGTGCGCCCGCCGATTTCAATGGGCTGGTTGAGTGTCCATTCTTGACCAGGGAAGGGAGATGGTCCGGCATCGAATATTACTTCTGCCTGGGCGTCGGTCAGCGTGCTCAGGACGATTCCTTCGAAGGTAAGCGTGAAGGGCGGGGGTGGACCGGCTTTGAATTGCACGCCCCAATCGTAATCGGGCAGTCCGTCCAGGGTAGGCGGGGTTGCAAAGACGGGCTGACCGCTGGAATCGGTGACGTGGACGTGGTGAAGTTGAATCCATCCCTGGATGGGCTGAATCACGCGCCCCAGAATGACGATGTTGTCTTCCACCTGAAGCGCCTGGGTGATTTGGAAGGGCGGCGCAGGCGAGACGGGCGTCTCGGCGCTGGGGGTGGGCGCAGGGGTGGGGGTGGCGATTTCTACCACCGGCAAAACGGTCAGGTCGGGCGGGGCGGGGACAAAGTGCAGGGGCAGCCGCCAGTTTTCGGGGGCTTTGCCGGGCAGGGTTTGGGGAATGCAATCGAGCAGGAATTCGGCTTCGTTGACTTCGGGCGGGATGGCGGCATAGACCAGGCGCGTTTCCCATTTGCTATCCGCGCTGACGCTGCCGCCGCCGCTGATTGAAGTGAGCAAAGACCCATCTGGCAGGCGGATGCGCGCATCGCCAAAGCATCCGGGCACGTCTTCCTGGTGCGAGAGGGCTTCCCAGGGGACGTTTTCGATGGTGTAGATGACGATGGTTTTATCGCTGGTGAGGGTAACGCTGGTGACAGTGACGGTGATTCCCTCGCGGGTTTGGGCAACTGGCGCTGCCAGCACGCGGATGAGCGCGCCCTGCTCGACAATCCCTACGCCAGGGAGGTAGCCGAGCGAGCGACTGATCGCATAGACAGCACCGGAAATCAGGGTCAGGGCCAGCAGGATAATTGCAAAAAGCAAAGCAGGATGGGCGCGTATGATGTGCATGAAAGTGCTCCTGGGAGGGGATTCTTCGGTTGCGATGAGTTGTTGAGACTGAGCGGAGATGCGTCCCAGAATAGATGGGAGCAGGTTGAGATTCTCTGGAACACGAGTAGCCGCCACAACATCCAGAATCTGACGCGGGGTGGGGGTCATGGTTCGCTCCTTTCCGGGCGTAAGAGGGCGCGCAGACGCGTGCGAGCCGCATGGAGCAACCACTTGATGGTTCCCGTGGTCACACCCATAGACTGAGCCATCTCTTGTTCACTCATCTCCAGATAATAGCGCTGGACGATCGCTGCACGCTGGCGCGGGGAAAGTTGTGCCAGAGCCGAAAGGATTTCGTTCGCTCTCTCGTGGGCTTCCAGCAGATTTTCCGGGCGTTCCGGCCCGGTCAGCAGCCGCTCGACCACGGCCGGGTTGCCATCTAGGGATAGCCATCTTCGCTCCTGGCGTATTCGATTCAGAGCGGCATGTACTACGCTTTTGAGTAGATATGGCTCGAAGGGGCGGGTTTCGTCGAAATGGCGGATGTCGCGGTAGAGTCTCAAAAAGACATCCTGAACCACGTCCTGGGCGGCAGATTCGTCTTGCAGGATCAGGAAGGCGGTTCGCACCATCCGGACCTGGTAGCGGACGACGAGGGTGTCTAATCCGCTCAAATCTCCATCTTTGAGCCGCCGAATGGCGGTCTGGATTTCATCCATGGGGGTCTCCAGGGAGAACGTAGATGCTCAAAACAAATACACGCCTGAGGGTCAAAAGGTTGGGAGGATCAGATGGAGAGTGGTCTGTTCTCCCTGCGCTTATGCCTGCGTTGATCTGTATCGAGTCGCCTGGATTGCCTGCCATTCAGTTACAAAGTCTTAGAATTCCAATCAACGGGTTTCGGTAAGATTGAGTACAATCCTTATCCACGGTGAGTAGAACCCTGACCAAAGGACGACTGAGACAATGAAAAAAGGCACAAAGACGAGTAACTTCGGGACTACTGCAAGGATCAGCCATGACTCCTCGCTGTATTACCGTTCCAGGCTGTATGCAGAATTGCCTGTGAACGATGGGGTTTCCTCTGTTCCAGATACTCCCTTTCCTGCAAAATACGAGAACAGAATTATCCTGGGAACCTCTGAGCACATGAAGGAAATTCCAGATCATTCCGTACACTTGATGGTCACTTCACCACCCTATAACGTAACGAAAGAGTATGACAGAGATTTGACCCTGAAGGAATACCTGCAGTTTTTGAAACAGGTCTTCACTGAGACGTATCGCGTTCTGGTTTATGGTGGTAGAGCGTGCATAAATGTAGCCAACCTGGGTAGAAAGCCTTACATTCCCCTGTCGGACTATATAACGCAAATGATGATTGAAATAGGGTATCTGATGCGTGGCGAAATCATCTGGTATAAAGGAGCGGGAGCCGGTGTTTCTATGGCCTGGGGGAGCTGGCAGTCGGCAGCGAATCCGGTATTGCGTGATACCCATGAGTATATCCTTGTGTTCTCAAAGGGCTCGTTCTCGCGTAAAAAGCCCAGAGGAAAAGCCAACACCATCACTCGCGAGCAGTTTATGGAGTGGACAAAATCGGTATGGGTGATAACCCCAGAATCGGCTAAAAAGGTGGGCCATCCCGCTCCATTTCCTGTTGATCTGCCTTATAGACTGATTCAACTATACACTTACACCGACGACATCGTTTTAGATCCATTCATGGGCAGTGGTTCGACGGCTATCGCTGCTCTCAAATCAGGCAGAAAATATGTGGGGTACGAGATTGATCCGGTGTATGTTGAACTTGCTGAAAAAAGGATAGCCCTATATAGGCTTCAAAGAGGGTAGGTTGTATTCTTGCTATTGCAAAAACCCTTCACCGCCGAGAACGCGGAGAGCGCAGAGCCAAACATTTCCAAATCCGCACCGCACATGCCGCGTTTTGCTCCACAAGCAAAAATCTCTGCGTTCTCGGCGCACTCTGCGGTGAAATGACCTTTTGGCAGTGAAGTCATTCTTAACCCAACCAGCCTTGCCACATCTCTGGCGACAAGGCTGGTCCTGGGTGGCTTTTGGTCTCAACTGCGGGCAGGGGAAGGAATTTTCTGAACAGGGACGACAGAATGCTCCAGAGGCGGCCGATGGCTGTGTCCCCTCGTCGCTCGGTCTCAGGCGTTGTCCTGATCGATGACCGCATGAGCGATGCGATGGATTTCTTCCAGCGAGGCGTTGCGGGCCTTTTCCAGGCGCTCCATGCGGCGGCTGAATTGGTTGGTGGCATACTCGATAAAGTCATCTTCCACCAGGCCAAACGGGACAACTTCATAGGCTGCAAAGGCATCGCCGATGATACCGATGGCGTAGGGGAGCAGGGCATTCATCTGCTCCTGAAGAGTATCCCACAGGTCGGGGTATTCGGCCAGCAAGCGGGATAGGAGGTAAATGCCATAGGCAATGTGGCGCGACTCGTCCTGCTTGAGCAGGCCAATCCCCTTAAGCAGACCGGGCATCTGTCCACGACGCTGCAGGGCGGTGAAAAAAGCATGGTAGCCAGTCTCGGCCAGGACGCCTTCGACGATCATGTTATAGGTCACCGAAGCGCGCACCTGAGCAGCCGGAGAAGAGTCCTGGTGTAGGGCCAGCATAGCCCGCGGGAGTTCTTCGTAGAAGATACGGCGGTAGTTCTCCGTGTGATAGCCGCTCAGATCAGCGGGAGGGGATCCATTGGGGGTGAGAGCGACTTCGTCTAAAAAGCGACGGAAGAAGTCGGTGTGTTTGGCTTCCTCGAACAGGAAGGTGGTCAGATACATTTCTTCTTCGATCCGTCCCTCGGCGGCGATCACCCCGATCAGGGGGAGCAGGTCCAGGGTCACGGCTTCCTCGCCAGCCACGAAAAGGGAGGTGAGTCGCCAGATCAGGTCTTTTTCCTGGTCGGTCAGGGTGGCCCAATCGGCCTGATCCTGGCTGAGATCAATGTCGGATGGATTCCATACACCCAATTTTTTGGCGCGCTCAAAGAGCCGCATAGGCGGTAACTGGCGATTCAGGCCGCGGGTGGTCGCAAAAGACTGGTGAGTAATCATGCGTATCCTCCCGTTGGATGGGGTAAAGGCAGAACAGGCTTTTCGGACTATCCTGGTGCGCGTATTGGCGGGCTTTTCCTCATGCTGCTGAGCGCAGGCCGGTCATGCGCTGGCAATCAATACTGGCCGTAATTCACCGGCTGGCTCCAACGTGGTTTCACCTTCAGTCGTTCGTGGGTTTCAGGGCCGAGTTTTTCCCAGTATTCGGCCCGGTCTTTCACGCCATAGACCCACTCATCCAGGTAGCGCTTCACTTCCTCGGGCGATTGACTGATGCGGTCCCAGGCCAGGTAGAATTCGTTGTCGCGATCGTAATAGCCCTGGGCGTAGGAGGGGTGACAGGCGTAGGGGACGTGACACACAGCCGTGACGATAATGCCCGGGATCAGGGTGCGGTTAGGGTCAGAGCGGATCACCGATTCGTCCACGATCTCTTCGGCAGTCAGGATCACGCGTCGGGCGGCAAAAGCGGCTTCTTTTTGTTCGCCGATGATACCCCATAACTGGGCGTTACCGTTCACGTCGGCGCGCTGGACGTGCACGATAGATACATCTGGGTTCAGCGCTGGCACGGCGATCAGGTCGGGTCCACCGTAGGGGTCGGCAATGCGTTTGATCCGGGGGTTGACCCGCTCCAGATCGGTGGCGCCGGTTTGTTTCATCGGCAGGAACGGCAGGCCAGAGGCTCCGGCCTGGAGACGGGTGATCATGCCGAAATGGGAGTATTCCTCCCATTCCAGTTCGCCACGCTCGATAGCCGCTCGGAGGATGCGCAGGCTACCCACACCAGGGTTGCCCATGTAAGAGAAGATCACTTTGCGGGCACATCCGGCGGCTACCATCTGGTCATAGATCAGGTCAGGGGTAGCGCGGGCCAGGGTGAGATTTTTCTTGCCCTGGCGAATGATCTCGTGGCCGGCGGCAAAGGGAATCAGGTGGGTGAAACCCGCCGCGTACACGGTATCGCCATCGTTCACGAAGCGAGCAATGGCTTCAGAGAGAGACAGGAGTTTGCTCATAGACGTTACAGGAAAGATTCGACCGGGTTTTGGAGATCACGACTTGGCGGCCTTTTTCTTTTTCTCGGCTTCTTCTCTGGCCTTCTTCCTGGCCTCGGCTATCTCTTGTCGCACCTTGCGCAAATAGCGAAAGCGCTCGGCTTTAGGGGTGGGTGGGGCAGCGCGGCGGAAGATGAAGCCTACCACTGCCAACATTAACGCTGCGCACATCAAGTTGAAATCTGGCATGGGCGTATGGGGATCGGCATCAGAAGCGATGAAGAGCAAGAAGAGCACGATACCGATCAGCAGGAAGAAGGTGCCGATACGGGCAATCAGTTCGTTGCGGTCATAGGTGGTCGGATCAGGCATGGCCGGCACCAGGTTCACGGACGGAGGGGCCCCCCCCAGGAGGGCGAGATCAGAGCGCCTCGCCCTCCTCACCCCGTCATTCCTTAAGCCAGCGAGTCAACAGCAGACCATGGCTTTGTCGGCAGTGACTTTCTTCACCGGCACGGCTGGTTATGCCGCTCAGGCTGACTGGCGGCGCACCAGGGTCTGGATCTGCTCGTGCATGTATAGTTGCACGTAATAGTAGCCACCGGCATTTTTGCCTGAAGCGCCCGATCCCTTCCAGCCGCCAAAGGGTTGGAAGCCCGGCCAGGCGCCGGTCGTGGCGCCTTGAGGACGGTTGGCGTAGGTCACACCAGCCTGGATGTTATCGAAGAACCAGCGCGCCTCTTTCTCCGAGCCGTAGAAGCCGGCGGTCAGCCCATAGTTGACGCTGTTGGCGATCTGCATGGCTTCTTCCAGGCTGTTCACTTTGCCGATGGTGGAGATGGGCAGGAACATCTCGTGCTTCCACAGGTAGTGATCGAAGGGCAGATCGGTGACGAACGTGGGTTCGCAGTAATAGCCCTTGTCGAACAGGTCACCGGTCTTGACCTTGCCACCGGTCAGGAAGCGCCCGCCAGCCTGGCTGATCTCCTCGCAGTAGTGTTTGAAACTGTCGTATGCCGAACGGTTGATCACTGGGCCGAGGAAGACTCCACGCTCAGTTGGATCGCCAATGGTCAGTTTCTCGGTCAATTCTTTCAGTTTCTCCAGCAAGGCATCGTAAACTGGCTCCTCCACCAGGACTCGCGAAGCCGCCGAGCATTTCTGGCCCTGCAGGCCAAATGCTGAGCGCACAATGCCGATGGCCGCGTCGTCCAGGTTCGCACGGCGAGAGACGATGGCCGGATTCTTGCCGCCCAGTTCCAGGATGACCGGGCGCACGTAGTTGCGCTGAGCGAAATCACGGAACAGTTTCATGCCCACATCGTAGGAGCCGGTGAAGGTCACACCGTCAATGTCGGGATGATCCACCAGGGCCTGCCCCAGAGTGGAACCGGGGCCGGTCACAAAGTTCACCACTCCATCAGGAAAGCCCGCATCGCGCAGGCATTCCACCAGCAGACGGACGATCCAGGCGGTGTCGGTTGCTGGCTTGATGACCACCGTGTTCCCGGCCACCAGAGCAGCTCCCACCGGGCCGCCGGTCAACGCAAAGGGGAAGTTGAACGGGCTGATCACCAGCCAGACCCCATAGGGCTTCAGCACCGAGACGTTGGTCACGTCGAAGCCGGGGATCGGGTCCTTCTCCATGGGCTTGATGAAGCCGTCATTCTCCTCCATCATGCGGGCGGCGTAGTACATCAGGTCAGCCGTCTCCTGCACATCGCCCAGCGACTCCATGCGGTTTTTGCCCACTTCTAGCGCCATGGCTGCGCCCAGGTCGTAGATGCGCTTCTCGATCAGCGCGGCCGCCTTGCGTACCAGCTGGACGCGCTTCTTCCACGGGGTGCGACTCCAGGCCGGGAAAGCGCGCCGGGCCGCCTCTACCGCCCTTTGGGCGTGTGAAGCGTTCCCTTTTTGCATCACCGCCAGTACCAGGTCGGTGTTCACCGGCGAGCGATCTTCCCATTTCTCGTCGGCATACACATCCTGGCCATCAATGAACATCGCATATTCTTTGCCCAGATTTTGTTTCAAAGTCGCCACCGCCTTCTCAAACCGCTTGTGCAGTTCTTCGGGCGGGTTAAACATCGTTGCATAGGTCAGTTTGAACGCCATAGGGGGACTCCTTTTCGAGAATCTCAGTGGATGTGGTTCTCCGACGCCTGGATGCTGCCATTGGCGTCATGATATGCGGTTGAGCAAAGTATAGCGTAGGATGAGACGAACGTCAAAGGACGCATCGCTCAGGATGTGGATGTAGGGGACACATCCCCTCCTGCTCCGGCGCGCTCAACCGCCCGATTCCATTCGCTCTCGCTCGATCTCCACACCTACCGATTCCGCTTCGGGGATAGCCCCGGGCTTGTCTACCCGGACCACGGCTTTTTGCACCCCCGGGAATTCCAGGCACAGCGCTGCCACCTCGTTGGCCAGGGCTTCCACCGTTCGCCGCTCGACGCGTTCCACAAATTCGCGGACTCGCCTGGCCAGCAGGCTATAATCCACACAATCGGCCAGATCGTCGCTCTGGGCGGCCTGGCGGGTATCTACGAAGAGCGTAATATCAATGTCAATCGGGCGCTGCCGCCGTCTTTCCCACTCGTGCACGCCCAGGATGCCCCAGGTGCGCAGACCCTTCAGGATAATCTTATCCATGTTCCCCCCCGCGCAGCACGTGTCGGGCGATCACCAGGCGTTGAATCTCGCTGGTCCCTTCGCCGATGGTCATCAGTCGGGCATCGCGATACAGGCGTTCCACGGGATAGTCGCGGCTATAACCGTATCCACCGTGGATCTGAATGGCATGATAGCACACTCGTTCCGCCATTTCGCTGGCGTATAACTTGGCCATGGCGGCCTCGCGGCTATAGGGACGTTTTTGGTCCTTCAGCCAGGCTGCCTTGTAGACCATGTTGCGGGCCAGTTCGATCTCCAGAGCCGAGTCGGCCAGTTTCCACTGAATGGCCTCAAACTCAGCGATGGCCTGACCAAAGGCATGGCGCTCTTTCGCATAGGCGACTGCGGCTTCAAAGGCGGCCCGTGCCAGCCCAACAGCAATGGCGGCGATGGTGATCCGTCCGCCGTCCAGCGTGCTTAATGCCTGTTGTAGCCCCCGTCCTTCTTCACCGATCAGATTCTCCAGCGGAACGTGGACGTTATCAAAAGTCACCGCATGCGTGGGAGATCCGTGTAGCCCCATCTTCTTTTCCGGTGGCCCAATGTGCAGACCTGGGGTATCCGTCGGCACCAGGATCATGCTCAAAGCCCGCGAGCCGGTTTCAGGACGAGAGCGGGCCAGGACAATAATGTACTCGGCGATAGAGGCATTGGTGCACCACATCTTGGCGCCGCGGATCACCCATTCGTTTCCGCTTCGCTCGGCACGGGTGGTGATGGCCTTCAGGTCGGAACCAGCTCCCGGTTCGGTCATGGCCAGAGCCGCCAGTTTGCCTTTTCCGCTGGTCACGCGGGGCAACCAGGTTTGCTTCAGGGTCTCGCTGCCGTAATTGACCAGAGGCAAAATTCCCAATCCATTGTGAGCCGCCAGGGTCAGCGCCGTGGAACCGCAACCCCAGGCAATCTCTTCCATGGCGATCACGGCGCTGATGCTATCCATGCCGGCTCCGCCGTAGGCTTCGGGAACGGTCAACCCCAGCAGGCCAATTGGTCCCATTTTGCGAATCGCTTCCCAGTTGGGTTGGCCGGTCTCATCCACTTCGTGAGCACGAGGTCGTAACTCGGTTTCAGCAAAGGCGTGGACGGTATCCCTCCACAGGCGTTGTTCTTCGTTGAGATCAAAGTCCATAGGCTCCCTTTTTCTATGATGGGTTGTCCATTACAGGGCGATCACTTTTTCCGCCTTGCGTTGTGCTTCCAGGATATCTCCCATCCCTCCTACGATGCCAACCCGCACCTTATCGGTGAGCGAAAAATAGTTCAGGCAGGTGCTACAGATGATCAAACGCATGCCCCTTTCTTCCAGAGTCCTTAACGACTCGAGCACTGGCGATCCTTCGCACACCAGTTTCACGCCCTTGGTATAGAAACACATTGCTGCTGGCAGATCGTTATCGTCATGTTGGAGCAGCAGTTCCAGATATTTGGCAAACAGCATCTGCTGTAGGGTGAGATCGGCATTCCCCATGCCGTTATTCGTAATCAGAAGAACTGTATCCTTCATAGGGCCTCCTGAGCATTATGTAGAGAGTGTTCCAGTGCGATCAACAACAGGCGCGCTTCTTCTGCCGAGTCGCCAGGGACGAAGATCTGCACCTGTGCCAGACCATCCACGGTAGTGGGGTAAATATGGTGTCCAACCGCTTCCTGGAACAGGGCGACTTCGATCCCGTAAGCGTTCAGGTAACTTTCGATCAGTTCGGCGTCCAGGCGGCCGTATACTTCAAGAAGTTTGACCCATTTCAAGGTATCCATAGGGTTTCCTCGGTTTTGACAGGAATATCTTTGCTCATGACCAGGTCAGTATAAACAGGAGCGTCCACAGCGTGCTGATCAACAGCTGGCGTATCCCGATTCGGGTGGGCTTCCAGCCGATGGCGGGATGTTCGATTCCCCACAGGGTTTCAGCCCATTGAAGCAGATAAGGCACAAACAGCCAGCGGGCGAGCAGGTTTAGTTGTCCCAAGACAGTGACGCTCACCAGATTGAAGGTCACAAAGGCTGCGGCAGCCCATCCCTGGCGCCAGCGCTCACTTCGAGAGAGAAGCCGGGGCCATTCTCGCTGTTCCAGGCGCAGGTAGGCATAGACGATGCTGGCGGCGCCTTGGGCCCAGGTCAATCCCCACAGCCACCATCCCTGTGGCTCATAGGCGCCAACACCTATCCAGAACGCAGCCGGGGCAGTCAGGGCCAGCACGCCGCTGGCCAGGATCTCCACGCCAGCCTGACGACGCTCGGCTCGATGGCGCACCAGCCAGAGATGCCAGGCAAAAATCCCGGCGCCAGGGAGGATCAGGATGCTCAGATAGCCGTATCCCAGGCCGATCAGAATTCCCCCGGCGATCAAAGCGATCAGGCTATATATTGAAAACCACAGGCGGGCGATGCTTATCTCAGTGCGTGGACGTCGCCCGGCGTATATCTTCACCAGAATAGTGGCTGGTTGGCGCAACAAAAACAGCGCCAGGGTACACACCACCAGCGCCAGCGTAGCCCCGTGCACCTGTTTGCCGGCCACAATGCCGATCACCAGCGGACTCAACAGAAAGATCCAAGCTCCATGTTCCTGAGGCAGAGCAATATAGGGACGAAACCAGCGATGTGCACTCATGTGGTTAATTATAGCGGTGAAATCTCGTTTTGGCGGGAGAGTCTGCTCAGGATTGGTTTAGAAAATACAAACGGCCGACTCCCAGGAGCCGGCCGGCTTGAGGGTGGGGGAATCCTTGAGGGTCACAGACCAGCCATATAGGCCAGGCCGACCACTCCTGGGCCAATGTGACAGCCGATCACCGGGCTGACTCCGGTGAGCAGGGCCTCGCTCGCATTCAGTTCCCGTTGAGCACGCTCCAGCAGTGCTCTGGCTTCGTCTTCTGCGTTGGCATGCAGTGTTGCCAGGCGAACAGGCGATTGGCCGCGCGTTTTCTCTGCAACCAGTTCCAGCACCCGATCCAGGGCCTTGCTCTTGGTGCGGATGCGCTCCACCGCTTCCACGCGCCCATCCACCAGAGAGAGCACCGGTTTCATGTTCAACGCAGTGCCGATGAAACGGGCCGCACCGCCGATGCGACCGCCGCGATGCAGGAATTCCAGCGTTTCTACTGCGAAATAGACCCCGGTGTGTTCGCGGGCCTTTTCGGCTATGGCTTTGGCCTCCAACGTGCTGGCTCCATCGGCAACCGCCCGGGCCGCTGCCAGCACCTGAAATCCCATGGCCATAGCCGTGGAGAGACTATCCACAATATGCACCCGTTCTCCTGCCGGGCCCAGGGCTTCACGGGCCTGTAATGCCGACTGGATCGTCCCCGATAGTTTCGATGAAATGAAGATGCCTAACACATCATAGTCTTGCTGGATCAAGTTCTGGAAAATTTCCTGCATTGTAACCACCGGAACCTGTGATGTGGTAGGCATGGTTTTTGCCGTTTTCAAACGCTGATAGAACTCTTCGGGTTGGATGTCTACCCCATCTCGGAAGGTTTCTTCCCCCCAGATCAGAATTTGAGGCGCTACGGTGATGTGATATTGGCTCAGCAGGTCTTTGGGAATCCAGGCAGTGCTATCGGTTACAAGGGCAGTCTTGGGCATGATTTCCTCCGTAGGAGAATAGAATTGGGCGCTCTCCCCAGGGATGCAGAGGGGATCAACCGGTTGAGATTTCTGGCTTTTGCGACGGTCTCAGTGAGCCCTGCGTTTTCCGGCAAGGCCTCGGGCACAGGAGACTATCAAATCATAGCCTATGAAAAAGAAACACTCAGAATGAGCCAGGGTCGCGAAGGAAATTCATGGCTCGTGGTATAATTAAACCTGTGAGCATTTCGCATAGACTATCATTGAGGAGCCTGCTTTGGCGTTCAACCCACTCAACTGGCTGCTAGGTCTTTTTTCTCTGGACATTGCCATTGACCTGGGCACTGCGAATACCCTTGTCCATGTACGGGGCAAGGGAATTGTTATCAACGAACCATCCTGGGTATGCATTGATCGGAGGTTGAAGCAACCCATTGCCATTGGGTTAGAAGCCAGGGAAATGGCCGGTCGCACACCGGCAAACGTGGTTGCAATACGCCCTCTTCGAGATGGCGTGATCTCAGATTTTGACATTGCCCAGGAAATGCTGGGTTACTTTATCGGCAAAGTGCATGAGCAGAGCATTGTGCCCTTGCCCAGTCCACGGGTGATCGTGGGCATTCCGGCCGGGGTGACAGAAGTGGAAAAACGGGCCGTATATGATGCCACCATGGTGGCCGGTGCTCGACAGGCGTTCCTGATCGAGGAGCCGGTGGCAGCCGCGCTGGGTGCTGGATTGCCTGTTGGCGAGATCCGTGGCAGTATGATTGTGGATATTGGTGGTGGAACGACAGAAGTAGCCGTCTTATCCAGCCATGGCGTAGTGGTGGCACGTTCGTTGCGTGTGGCCGGCGATGAGATGGATCAGGATATTGTTCAATATCTGCGCAACAAGTATAATCTGCTCATTGGCGAGAGCATCGCCGAACAGGTGAAGTGGACGCTTGGTTCCGCCTATCCTTTGCAGAACGAAAAAACAATGGAAGTTCGTGGGCGTAATCTGGTGACCGGCCTGCCAGAGACGGTGGAAGTCTCTTCAGTGGAGATTCGTGAGGCCCTGGCGCCTTCGGTCAAGGTGATTGTAGATACCGTTCGCAATGCTTTGGAAGAGGTTCCACCAGAGATTGTGGCTGATCTGATGGATGTGGGCATCTGCCTGACCGGTGGTGGGGCTCTGCTTCATGGCCTGGCTGATCGTTTCACCGACGAACTGCGTCTGCGTGCCTGGGTGGCCGAAGACCCGTTGACCTGTGTCGTGCGTGGGGCAGCGATGATCTTTGAGGATTTTGACCAACTGAGCCGTTATCTGGTTGGACTGGAGCGCGGGAGCACGCGCCACTAGCCACTATCATCTTTCCAGGACGATGATAGGGTAAGATTTGTAGAGTTTCGATGAGAGAGGTTCTATCTCGTTCCTTAGCAACCACGGTTCTCTTCTCGCTGGTCGCAGGGGTGTTGATGCTGGCATTTGGGGGCTATTTGGGTGTTGTCTCAGACTGGGCAGGCGGAATGGTGGTGCAGGTGCAAACCTGGCTGGCCACGCGCTATCACGCGGTGCAAGATTTTCTCACGGCTCCGCGCGATGTGACTGCTCTGCGTCAGCGGAATGCGGAACTGGAAGCCGAGGTAGCCGCTCTGCGAGCCCAATTGATTGAGCTATCCGAACGGGCCAGCCAGGTGGACGTGCTCGCTTCTCTGGTGAACTACTCGCGGGCTCGCCCCGAATCGCGTTACGTTGCCGCCGATGTGATCGGTCGTGACCCCAGTCCGTTCCTGCACTATGTCATCATCAACCGAGGCTCGAACGACGGACTACGTCGGGGGATGCCTGTGATCACGGATCAGGGTCTGGTAGGACGGATTGATGCGGTCATTGCCGATGCTGCCCGCGTGCAGTTGATCACTGATCCACGTTCAGCCATCAACGTCCAGTTACAGCGTTCCGATGTCCAGGCGATGCTGGTAGGTTCTGAGACCGGTGCTCTGATTCTGGAGATGATTCCCCAGGATGCTAGCATAGAGATCGGAGAACTGATCTTGACTTCGGGTCTGGGCGGAAACTATCCCTCCAATCTGGTGGTAGGTCGGGTCATCAACGTTCGTAAGCGAGAAGCCGATCTGTTTCAGCAAGCCTCGGTACAACCGGCGGTGGATTTTTCCCGTCTTTCGATTGTACTGGTGATCACCAACTTCCGCCCGGTGGAAATTGCGCCTTTGGTTCCCACCCGAACCCCCTAGTCATGCGTCATTTGATCGCCTTCCCGATACTTCTGTTGGCTGTGATCCTGCAATCAGCCGTGGTAAGTCGCATCACTCTGCTTTCTGGCTTTGCCGATCTGCCGCTGGTGCTGGTCATAGCCTGGGCCTTGCAACCCGGCGTGACCACTGCCTGGCATTGGGCCCTGCTAGCCGGTATCTTCACTGCGTTCGTGAGTGGCTTGCCAGTGGGAGTGCCGCTGATCGGCTTTTTGCTGGCAACCTGGCTGGCACAGGCGTTGCGGCGCCGTATCTGGCAGGCGCCGCTCCTGGCTATGCTGACAGTGACCTTTTTGGCATCAGTGTTGTACTATTCCCTGTCCTTTTTGGTGTTATGGGTGTTGGGTGCTTCTGTTTCGTTCTCTGATTCGCTGAGCCAGATTATCCTGCCGGGAGTGTTGCTCAATCTGTTCCTGGCCTTACCGGTATTCTGGCTGGCTCGTGATCTGGCTTTGTGGTTGTATCCAGTAGAGGAGGAAGCGTGACGTCCAGGGACGATACTCGCCTGTTTTTTGATCCACGTCGCAGTGCTGTGGCTTACCTGGCGATGCTGGGTGTATTTCTGGTGATGGTGGTTCGCCTGCTTAGTTTGCAGGTGTTTCAACATGCTGATTGGCTGGCTCGAGCAGTAGAAAATTACACTGCCATTGTGCGTGACCCGGCGCCGCGCGGCATCATCTACGACCGCAACGGCTATGTGCTGGCGCGCAACGTTCCGGCCTATCATGTGGTGATCACGCCGGCCGATCTCCCAGACGATCCCGCCGACATCCAGCACATCTATCGTCAACTCTCAGCCTTGATCGGTGTGCCGGTCAATCGTGGCACAGTGGAAGATGCCAAACGGATTGCGCCCTGTGTGGAAGGACCCGGAATTACTCAACTGGTGGAGTTAGGCGAATCCCTGGCCCCCTATACTCCGGTGCGGGTGAAATGTTACGTGGACGAGACGGTTGCTCGCCTGGTGCGCGAACGGGCCGTGGACTGGCCAGGGGTTTCCATCGAGGTGGAACCGATGCGAGACTATCCAACGGGTTCGTTGACGGCTGCCGTCGTGGGCTTCCTGGGCCCGATCCCGGCCGCCTTCGAGGCGGAATATCGCGCTCAGGGCTATGTTCCTGGGCGGGATAAGGTGGGCTACGCCGGGATCGAACTTTCTATGGATCCCCTGTTGTTAGGCAAAAACGGACGGCGCGTTATCCAGGAGGATGTGGCTGGCAAAGTATTGCGCAATCTGGAGCCTCCTGTGCCTCCTATCCCCGGATATAACGTGGTCTTGACGCTGGATACTCGCTTACAAGCCGCGGCCGAAGCCACTCTTATCAATGAGATTCAGGAATGGAATCAATATTTCGGCGAAGAGCGGATCACCAGTGGTGTGGTCCTGGCGTTGAACCCCAAGACCGGTGAAGTGCTGGCGATGGTCTCGTATCCAACCTACGAGAATAACCGTATGGCCCGCTTCATTCCCGGTTATTACTATCAACAGTTGAGTCAGGATCCACGACGGCCCCTGTTGAATCATGCTATCTCCAGCGAATTCCCCCCTGGCTCCACGTTCAAGCTCTCCACTGCTCTGGGCGCCCTGAACGAAGGAGTGGTTTCTCTGTCCGACGTGATTCAGTCTCCAGGTCAATTGATACTGACGGAGAAATTCTCCCCAAACGATCCCGGCCAGGAACGCCCGTTTGTGGATTGGGTATACAATCTGCGCGGGACGATCAACCCTCAAGGGTTTGGCACGATTGATTTTCTCCACTGTATCGCCTTTTCCAGCAACGTCTGCTTCTACAAACTGGGCGGCGGTTACAAGGATGAGATCAGGCAGGGATTGGGTATTGAGCGCCTGCGCCAGTATGCTCGTGCCATCGGTTACGACCAGCCTTCAGGCATTGCTCTCCCTGGTGAGCAGGATGGGTTGATTCCCACTCCCCAATGGAAGCGCATCAACAAAGGGGAAAACTGGTCCACCGGAGATACCTATATAGCCAGTGTCGGGCAGGGATATGTGCTGTCTACCCCCTTACAGGTGCTGATGTCGGCGATGACGATCGCCAACGATGGCAAACTGATGCAACCTTTGATCGTGCGCGAGGTGCGAGATAGTGAAGGGAATGTGGTCGAAAAGTGGTATGACCCGGTTACAGGGGAGATCAGCGATACCCAATCCAGCCCGACCGCATATCGCATTTCCCCATTTACCCCAACCTTGAAATGGGATATTACGCGCGATCCAGTCATCCAGGAATATGTTTGCGAAGGCCCGTATTGCACCGAAACCGACCGTTTCAAGACCGTGAAACCTGAAGTCGTTCAGGCTGTGCAGGAAGGAATGCGTCTGGCTGTCAGCGAGGACCAGGGTGGTCTGCGTCGTGGCACGTTGAATCGGGTCTTTACCGAAATTCGCCTCCCGGTTGCCGCTGCGGGTAAAACCGGCACCGCCGAATATTGCGACGATGTGGCTCTTGCCAAAGATCGTTGTAAGTTTGGTCTGTGGCCAACCCATTCCTGGACAGTGGCCTACGCACCCTATGAAGACCCGGAGATCATTGTGCTGGCGTTTTGCTACAACGGTGGCGAGGGTGCTTCAGTGGCCGGGCCCATCGTAGCGCGCGTTTTGCAGGCATATTTTGAGATCAAGGCGATTGACCTGGCCTCTGGCAGGGGTGGGGGATAGGTGGGCGTTTCAATGCAGAGACATTGCGAAATGGGCATAGGGCATATCCCCATGCTATAATTTCTCTCACGCATGGTGGATGACTCGCACACTTCGATCCAGATCAAAGGCTTGCGGGATGGTTTGCTGGTTTCTCTGGGAGACGCAGAATGGCCACAGGCACGGGAGGCGCTTTTGGAGCACATCCAGACTCGGCAAGCGTTCTTTCGTGGAGCGCGCCTGGCGCTGGATGTAGGCAGCCGGGTCTTTCACGTTAACGAGTTGGCTGAACTGCGGGATCAGCTTTCCGAACATGGCGTCACGCTGTGGGCCGTGATCAGCCAGTCCCCTACCACGGAGAAGACCGCCCAACTGCTTGGCCTGGCCACGCGTATTTCCCGGCCGCGACCGCCGGAACCATCGCCTATTTCACCCGAAGCGCTGGGCGAGAATACAGCCTTGTGGGTGGTTCGCACTCTGCGTTCTGGCACGCGTCTGGAAGTACCTGGTCATGTGGTGATCGTTGGAGATGTGAATCCGGGTGCAGAGGTGATTGCCGAAGGGAGCATCCTGGTGTGGGGGCGGGTGCGAGGCCTGCTTCACGCCGGGGCCGGTGGCGATGAGACGGCTTTTGTGTGTGGCCTCGATCTCTCAACCGCACAGGTGCGGATTGGGCGCGTGGTCGGTCTCTCCACGCTGCATCACCCGATGGGGGCAGAAGGAGAAGTTCGCCCCCAGAAAGTGATCGTCAAAGATGGCTTGTTGCGCTTTGAACCGTGGCAGGCAACTCCTACCAAAGGTGGATGAGAATGAGCACTCAGGTGGTAACCATTACTTCTGGAAAAGGCGGTGTAGGCAAAACCACGGCCGTCGCCAATCTGGCTGTGGCCCTGGCTGCCGACGGGGCGCGAGTGGTGTGCATTGATGCGGATATCGGTCTGCGGAACCTGGATGTGGTGATGGGCCTGGAGAACCGCATCGTGTACGATCTGGTGGACGCCATCGAGGGGCGTTGCCGATTGCGTCAGGCCATGATCCGCGACAAGCGCTTGCCTGAACTCTACCTTATTCCAGCGGCTCAAACCCGAGACAAATCGGCTGTTTCGCCCTCCGATATGGTGCGCCTGTGTGATGAACTGCGGGGTGAAGTGGATTGGATTTTGATCGACTCCCCGGCGGGTATTGAACGGGGCTTTAAGAACGCCATCGCTCCAGCGGATCGGGTGTTGGTGATCACCAATCCCGAGGTCTCGGCGGTGCGAGATGCCGATCGGGTGATCGGCATTCTGGAAGCCGAAGGCAAAGGCACTCCGTCTCTGATCCTCAATCGCCTGAATCCGACCATGGTCAAACAGGGAGACATGCTTTCGGCGGAGGATGTGTTAGACCTGCTGGCCATTCGGTTGATTGGAATTGTGCCTGAAGATGATCAGGTGATTGTGAGTACCAATCGTGGCGTTCCGGTGGCGCTGGATCACAAAAGCCGGGCCGGCCAGGCGTTTCGCGATATTGCCCGGCGATTGAAGGGCGAGGAGGTGCCGTTCATGGACCTCAATACGGGCAGCAGTTTGTGGGAGCGGATCCTTCGCCTGGGGAGGAAATAAAAAAATGTTTGGTTTTCTCAAATCAAAACGCAGCGCCGCCAGCGCTAAGGAACGCCTGCAACTGGTGTTGATCCACGACCGCACCGATCTGAGCCCGGCTGAACTGGATGCTCTGAAGGACGATCTCCTGGCGGCAATTTCGCGCCATGTGGAGATCGATCCTGAGCAGGTACGGATTCGGCTGGAGGGTGATGGTCGTTCCCAGCGTCTGGTGGCCGATATTCCTCTCCGCAGTCAGGCGCGTCGGCGCAGATAGGTGACCATAGACAGATGACCACGATCTCAGCCAATGGGGAGAATATTTCCTGTGCCCGTGCGTTAGACAGGTTTAGCCGTTCCTGTTTAGGGGGGTCGTTTATCGGGCAACGTGCTGGGAGAGAAGTCTTTTCTGGGCAGGCTGTTAGCGGTTGGTTGTATGATTCGTAGTGTTACCTGGCGACATTTTGATTTCTGGCTGTTAGGCGCTATCGTCTTTGCTGTGGCGTTTGGCGTGGCCATGATTCGCTCAGCCGTGGCGGGCAACGAAGAGATCGCCCAATCGGTTACACGGCAGATTCAGTTTGCTATTTTGGGGTTAATTGTGATTGCCATCGTTGCCGTCCTGGATTATCGCCTGTGGATGAACATTTACCTGTTCGTGTATGGCGTGACCATGGTATTGCTGATCGGCATTTACATCAGCGCTCAACCCCAGTTTGGTGCAGCACGCTGGTTCCAGGTGGCTGGTTTTTTCATTCAGCCCACAGAACTGGCCAAGGTGGTAGAAATTTTGATCCTGGCCCGCTACTTTGAGAAGACGAAAGATCAACCGCGCGACCTGCGTTGGATCCTGGGTAGCCTGGCCTGGGTCTGGGGATTGGCGATCTGGATTTTGCTACAACCCAATCTGAGCAATGTGATTGTCATGATGGTGATCTGGGCGGCAATGATCTGGATAAGCGGAATCCAGATTCGCCATCTGGTATGGGGTGGTGCGATTGCTTTGATCACTGTTGTGTCTGCGTTTCCTTTCCTGAGAGATTATCAACGCAATCGCATTTTGACCTTTTTGTTTCCCGATCCAAATGCCACCCATGGGGCAACTTATAATGTACTTCAGGCCTTGATTGCCATAGGCTCCGGCGGCTTGCTGGGTATGGGCTATGGACATGGAACACAGGTACAACTGCGTTTTTTGAAGGTGCGTCACACCGACTTTATTTTCTCAGCCATTGCTGAAGAATTTGGCCTGATCGGTGCGTTGCTGGTGATTGCTTTGTTCTCCTTCATCATCTTTCGTTGTTTACGAGCAGCGCGTTTGGCTCGTGATATGGCGGGGGCGTTGATCGCTTATGGAGTGGCGATCCTGATCTTTTTCCAGGGAGCGGTGAATATCGGCGTCAACCTGCGCCTGATTCCGGTCTCGGGGTTACCCTTGCCGTTCATCAGTTATGGTGGCTCCGGCCTGGTTTCGTTGATGCTGGGAATCGGGCTGGTCGAAAGTGTGATCTTACGCCACAAACCGCTCGAATTCTAAATCCGTCAGGAGGTGGGTTCTTGTCTGAGCGACCTGTTCGTGTGCGTTTTGCCCCTTCGCCTACCGGTCATCTTCACATTGGTGGTGCCCGCACGGCGTTGTTCAATTATTTGTTTGCCCGAAAAAAGGGTGGACAGTTTATCTTGCGCATTGAAGATACCGATCGCAAACGGTTTGTGCCCGGTGCAGAGCAGGAGATCATCGAAGGCCTGCGCTGGTTGGGACTGGAATATGACGAAGGCCCCGATATTGGCGGCCCCTATGGCCCCTATCGTCAGACCGAACGACTGGAGATCTATCGTCGGCGCGCCTGGGAACTGGTGGAGCGGGGCGCGGCTTATCCCTGTTTCTGCCCGCCGGAACGATTGGAAAAACTGCGCCAGGAGCAGATGCGCAACAAACAACAACCTCGCTATGATGGGTTGTGTCGCAACCTGAATCCCGATCAGGCGACACAACGGGTTGCCCAGGGTGAGCGATATGTGATCCGCTTCAAAATGCCTCGGGAAGGGGTGACCGTTGCCCGTGATCACCTGCGCGGTGAAATCGTCACCGAGAATCAGCATCTGGACGATTATGTCTTGCTCAAGTCCGATGGCTTCCCCACCTATCATCTGGCCGCCATGGTGGACGATCACGAGATGGGTATCACCCATGTCTTTCGTGGTTCCGAGTGGCTATCCACCTTTCCGCTCCATGTTCAGGTGGTGCGCGCCTTTGGTTGGGAAGAGCCAGTATGGATTCATCTTTCCGTGTTCCTCAAGCCCAGCGGAAAAGGCAAGATGAGCAAGCGCGAGAGCGCGGAGACGTTGAAAGACGGATACTCGATCTTTGTGAAGGACATGAAGGAATTGGGCTTTATCCCGGAAGGTGTGTTGAACTGGATTGCCCTGATGGGATGGGGGGTGCCGGAAGACGAAGTGATGACCCTGGAAGAAATGATCGATCGTTTCGACATTGATACCCTGACCCCCTCGCCGGCGGCGATCAACTTCCAGAAACTGGATCACTTTAACGGTGCCCACATCCGCCGCCTGACCACCGAAGACCTGGCGCGTCGGATCAAGCCTTACTTCCTGGCCCAAAATCTTTCGGTGGATGATGATCGCCTGCTGCGCGTGGTCCCCTTGCTGCGCGAGCGCCTGGTGACCCTGGATGATTGTCTGGCTTTTGGGGCGTTTTTCTTCAGGGAAACCGTAGAACCCTCTCTGGAGGACCTGATTCCCAAAGGCCTCGACGCGTCACAAGCCGCCCAAATTGCCCGGCGCATCTATGCGATTCTTGAACCCTTACCAGATGTGTCTCCGTCTCGTACCGAACCCTTACTACGGGCTTACGTTGAAGAGTCGGGATACAGCATCAATCAGGTATTTGGGGTGGTGCGAGTGGCTGTCACCGGTCAGAAGGTCAGCCCCCCGCTCTTCGAGAGCATGGATGTAATCGGCAGGGAAAAAGTATTGGAACGACTGAAGCGTGCCGCCGAACGCCTGGAAGCGACCCTGTAGAATACGGTCAGCACACTCAGACGGGTTAAGCGTATCTACAGGCTCTACACAAAAGCCCTGTCGGGTCCTTGCCGACAGGGCTGATGTTTTGTATGGGTTCACGATCACGGAGGAAGCATAACTACCGAGTTGGCTGTGATCTTCATCGTCCAGAGGTCCGAATTGTTGGCGCACAGTCCCGAACCTGAAGCGGTGCTGGGGTTTTTGGGGTCGTTGACCCAGAAGTAGGCAGAGTAGCATCCCTGAGGAACCGTCAGAGTAATCTCACCGTTACGCGGCAATTGAATGCCGATCACACCCGTATAACCATGGCCGCGATCCTGATAGAGGCAGATGCTGCCATTCACCGGAGCCTTGTTTGTATTGATGATTCGTAGAGAAAATTTTGGCCCGCTGGTCTCGGCTGGCAGAGGATGATAACAGGGCCCCTGACCGCTGACCGAGGCCGGGGTGGCGGTGGGAAGAGCCGGCAGGGTTGGCAGGGTGGGCAACGCAAAGGTCGGTGTGGGAGGGGGCGTGGGGGTTTCGGTGGGAGGTGGTGTGTGGGTAGCGGTGGGCATGGCGGCTTGAGTCTGGGCAGCCATGGTGAAGGCCATGGCTACCGCTGAAGCCTGAATGCTGGCCGGGTCAATCGTTGGCGTCGGTTGAGGGCCACATGCGGCCAAGAAAAAAATCAATCCAACAAGCAGGGGAAGGATATGTTTCATTGGCTACTCCTTGATTAGGAAAGAAGTGTATGGATGGCACTCTCTATTGCGCTTTTGAAGTTTACCTGAAGGGTTCTGGAGAGAATAGAAATCATGCATGAGTCCACTGCAAAACCGTCCCCTGCAAAACGAGCCGCAGAGCACACTGAGAGCACAGAGTTCTCACGTCGCTGCGTACTCTGCGATCTCGGCAGTAGAACAACCTTTTTGCAGTAGAGTCATTCATGAGCAATATCTTTAAACGCACAACCTGCCCAGAGGGTTCCCTCTTGGAGTGAGTTAGCCAACATTTTCAGGGTTGGGTGATGACCAGCTTGTTGCGTTTGAAGGTGAAGGTATATTCTTCAAAGCGTTTGATGCGGATCTCACCACGAAAGACCTGCTCGCGCACGTAAGCCACATATTGGCAAGGCCCTGCCGGCATTTTGACCCTGAAGCGACCGTAGACCGGATATTCCAAGATAGTCACCAGACCATTTTCCAGAAGGCACTGGAAGGAGATGTACGCCGGTCGGGCAGACAGGTTGTGGAAGATGACAAATCCATACGGAACCGCAGGCGGAGCCGTGCCATAGATCAGCGGTCCAGGTGTGGCCGTGGGCGTGCGACTTGCCGTGACCTGCAGTGTTGGAGTGGTGGTCGTCGTGGGGCTTGGGGAGGTGGTAGCAGGTGGAAAAGTGCTGGTGGCCGTAGCGTTCGGAGCAGTGGGTGCTCCGGTTTGGGAGGAAGGGGGAAGAGTCGGGGTGGGAAGCGGTGGTGTGTCGGTGGGAACCGCTGTGGGTGAAAGCATCAGGGGGAGGCCGGCCGGCAGTTCAGCCAGGAAGGGAGTCGAGGTGGGAAGCGCAGCCAGGGTTTGGGCCGCCAGAGTCCGAGCCGCTACGATAACCGTCGCCTGAGCCTGTTCCGGGGAAGGTAAGCCCGGTAGACAGCCACTCAAGACCAGCGCAATCAGAACGAAGACAGTGAGGCGGCCCATAGCCGGCTTCCCACGTTAACCGATTCAGGGTTGGGCAATCACTTCCAGGAATTGGCTGACCACGTTGCGCAACATCCGTTCGGGCAGGGCACCTACCTGGCGATGGACCACTTTGCCGTTGTGGATAAACAGCATGGTGGGAATACCCTGCACTCCGTATCGCATGGCCCATTCGGGGTTCTCATCGGTGTTGACTTTGGCGATGATCAGTTTACCTGCATATTCCTTTGCCAGTTTGTCCAGGATGGGTGCTACCATGCGACAGGGGCCACACCAGGGGGCCCAAAAATCCACGATAACAGGCAGGGAGGATTGCAGGACTGTCTTCTCAAAGGCCGCGTCGGTGACGTGAATCGGTTCGTCAATCATACCTAACCTCGCAACAAGATTAATTGGCCAGGCGTGTTGGAGAGTTCGTGTTTCGCCGGTGCCGCCGGGCGCAACAGCGTAGCCTTCCAGGCAGCGACGAAAGCGACGCGCTGGCGAACTGCAGTATAACATGAAATACCATTTCGTCTGGACGCAGTTGGAGAGAGAATCTTACCCGTTCAATGAGAGGGGATCTTGATCCAACCCATGCGGATAGCTGTCAGCACTGCCTGAGCCCGGTTGGGTTGAGCCAGTTTTTCCAGGATGTGTTTGGCATGGCTACGAACGGTCTCTTCAGAGACCTTCAGTTGGGCGGCGATTTGCCGGTAGGTCATGGGAGTAGCCATCCATTCCAACACTTCCAGTTCGCGTGGCGTGAGGGAAATGGCAGGAGTGACGGCCTGGACGCGCAGGCGTTCAGCGGCGCGACGCATGACCTCGGGATGAAGATAGGCCTCGCCGCGCATCACCGCCCGAATAGCGGCAACCAGTTCGGCAGGTTCGATGTTCTTGAACACATATCCCTCGATGCCAGCAGCCAGCAGGTCAACGACCTGATCGTCTACCTGGGTACCGGTCAGCATGAGGATCTTGATGTGGGGATGCCTGGCCCGCAGCGCCAGCGCCATGTCGTGTCCGTCCATGTCTGGCATGACCAGGTCAAGTAACACCAGGTCGGGGTGCAGGCGTTCTACGGCTTCCAGGCCTTCGCGGCCGTTTTGGGCCTCGCCGATCACGTCCAGGTCAGGTTCCAGGCGCAGGACCATGGCCAGCCCTTTGCGGACTACGGCGTGATCGTCCACGATCAGGATGCGGATGGTGTCGGAAGACATGGGTTAACGGATCACAGGCGATGGCTGTTGAGTGGCAGGTGGATGGTGATACGTGTGCCGGCGTTGGGGCGGCTCACAATTTCGCATTCACCACCCAGGGCCTGGGCCCGTTCGCGAAGTCCGTGCAGACCGAAATGTTCCCGGTTCTGGCTGCGGGCCAGGGCCAGCTCGGGATCAAAGCCACGTCCCTGGTCAGAGACTTCGAGGGTAACTCTGTCACTGGTAATGATCAGGCTGAGACGGGCAGAGTCCACGCCGGCGTGACGGGCAGCGTTGGCCAGGGTCTCTTGAGCCATGCGATAGAGCGTGCGGCGCAGCCCCGACGATAGACTCTCGAAGTTGCCCTGGTGATGGAATTCAATGCTGAATTTTCGTGGCCGGCAACAAGTATTGATGTATTGGTTCAAATCGCGCTCGAAGACTTCCAGGGTGAGGGACGATGGCCACAGGTCAAAGATGGAGTGACGTACCTGATTGTGCACCTGATGGGCTAGGGAGCGCAATTCGCTGAGTTCGTCTTTAACTGCCTCAGCCTGTTGGGGCAACATGGAAATACAGGCATCCAGGGAGTAGACCATGCCAAACAACGATTGGGCTACCGTGTCGTGAATATCCCGGGCGATGCGATTCCGTTCCGTCTCAACGGCCAGACGGCGCGCCCGGTCGATGCACAGGATGGTGGTCCCCAGGGCCAGAGCCGCCTGGTTGGCCACCATGCGCAATATTTCACGGCGTTGGGGAGACAAGGGGTTACTCTTTTCTTTTTCCACCAGCAACAGGCCCACCGCATGTTCGCGTAGCCAGAGCGGATAGACGTACCAGTGACAGGTTCGTAGCCAGACGTTCAGGGCGGGGAGGCTGACCAGTACCTGGTCGGTTTCGTCGGTTTCGATTTCCTGATGATTGAGCAGCGCCTGGATCAATAAGCCGTTTTGCGCATCCAGGGAGAGCGGTTGTTCGGCCGGGAAAGAGGAATTGTAGGGGTGCAATTTCCAGTCCTCTAATGTCTGCCGGGCTGGATCTACTATACCGACGATTGCGCGGCGAAAACCCAGACCAGTGGTGACAGCGCTCAACACACGCTGTTGCACCGAACTTAAATCTGGTGCGGCTTGCAAGAGCACGGTTAAGTCGTGAATCACCTTGAGTTGACGATGGGCAGTGGCCAGGTTCTCGTGCTGTTGCGCCAGTTCATCCCGGGCCTGTGCCAGTTCATCCCGGGCTTGCTGGAGATCGCGCAGGAGCAGGGAAGGAAAGGCCACCAGGATGGGGAATAGCCAGATCCCTGCTATCTGGGTGATCAGAACGATGTCGGAGGCAGAGGTAGGCAGGTTCATCCAGCGATGGGCGATCTGATCTGCCAGAAGGTAGAGCACAGTAAAGATGGCCGCCGCGCTCAGGGCACCGCGCATTTGGAAAAAGAACGCGCTCGCCAGCACCGGGCTGAGAGCATACAGGTAGTAGGGGCTATGCGATCCTCCACTCAGGGTCAGTACCAGCGCACAAAAGATCAGGTCCAGGCCAAATAGCCAGGGGCGTCGAAGCACAGCCCGGTTAAGTTGAGCGTTGAACAGGAACACAAACAGATTGGCGCCCAGGGGGATCGCAAAAACCGTTCGCGGCCAGGGGGAGGAATCGCCGATCATCAGGACCGCCGGCAGCAGCGAAGCCCACCGAAAGAACACCAGAAAGGGAAATACAGGGTAGGTTCGAACTCGCCTCCAGAATTTCGAGAGCATCGGTTGAAATTATACAGCAAATCCCCCGCGCAGGTGAGAGGATTTCTCCCCCTGTTTGGGGAGAGAAATTCCCCCGCTGGTGGGATGTGAGAGGGTGTCACGGTCAGTACAATGGAGGTAATCACACCTTTAGCCAAGGGAGTAGCCTGTGGACGTCTTGAAGGAAGATCAGGTTCTGGATTGTTCAGGGTTGTTGTGTCCCCTGCCGGTGGTCAAGACCTCGAAGGCGATTCGGGAGTTGCAGGTCGGGCAGATTCTCAAGATGATCGCTACCGATCCCGGTGCACCGCCCGATATGGAAGCCTGGAGCCGCCAGACCGGCAATGAACTGTTGCTCTCCACTCAGGAGGGAGGCAAGTTCGTGTTTTACATTCGCCGAACGAAATGAACATCTGACCTTTGTGTACCGGCAGACTATCCCGCTTGGAGTACGAAGGTCTTTTGATCTCAGGAGGACAAGATGGCAAAATCCGATCCGAATGCTCCTAGAAGATTGGCGTTGATCGCCTCCAAAGGCACCCTGGATTGGGCCTATCCGCCCTTTATTCTGGCCACAGCTGCCGCCTCGATGGGCTGGGAGGTGGGGGTGTTCTTTACCTTTTATGGGCTGACTCTGCTTTTGCCTAAATTGAATGCGGCCGTCTCCCCTCTGGGCAATCCGGCCATGCCGATGAAGATGCCTTTCGGCCCACCGTCTTTTCAGCAGATTCAGTGGCCCATCCCGCAATTGATTATGGCCAACGTGCCTGGCTTTAACGCCCTGGCAACCACGCTGATGAAGCAGACCTTTGCCAACAAGGGTGTGGCCAGCCTGGAAGAATTGCGCCAGATGGCGATCGATCTGGATGTGCGCCTGATTGGCTGCCAGATGACCATGGATGTCTTTGGGTTCAAGCGCGAGGATTTCATTCCCCAGTGTGAAATCGGCGGCGCAGCCACGTTCCTGGAATATGCCGCCGATGCGGATGTGCAGTTGTTTATCTGATTGAGAGGGGAGGGGGCACCCCACCTTGCTGTTGCTCCGCTTGCTGACTGCGGAAGCAGTCTGGCAGGCATGAGAAGGCAAACTGTGCAAAGTGTATGGCGGAACGCACTTGGTGTATGGCCGATCAACCTTCCACCCGATGAAACCCTGTTGTGGAGTCAACCGATGAGCATGTGGAAAACCAACGACCCTGAAGTCAAAAAGATTCTCTACATTCAAACCCACGGCGAAAAGGACCCGGAGCGCACCGCAACGCCGTTCTTCCTGGCCACGGCTGCTGCGGCCATGGATAACGAAGTGGCCATCTATTTCACCATGAACGGCCCCCAATGTCTGGCAAAAGGCAACGGCGAGAAGATCATCATCCCGCGCAAGGGGGGTGGCGGAAAGCCGCTGAAATTCTTCATCGAACAGGCCCAGGAAATGGGTGTGCGCTTTCTGGTGTGTCAACCGTCACTGGATTTGCACGGCTATACTCTGGACGATTTGATCGAGGGTGTAGAAATGATCGGCGGTGCCGCCTTCAATGCGATGGCCTGCGAGGCCGATGCCGTGATTGGCTTCTGAAAACCACTGTAGCACGATTGTCTGTCTTGTGAGTGGTTTCGTCTTCGTTCGCAGTTGTGTTTTGCCACTTCACCTTTACTACAAGGTCGAGGAGCATCTCTGGTTGAGACCTGAACAGGATGGAAGTTTCACCCTCGGTTTCACCGATGTCGTTCAAACCACGGCCGGCCGCATATTGACGGTGAGCTTTCGACCTGTGGGTGTGGCGTATCAACGCAGCAAGACCATTGCGGTTGTGGAAAGTGCCAAATGGCTGGGTCCCTTGCGGGCGCCTGAGGCTGGAGTGTTGCTTGCGGTGAACACGCTGTTGCAGGACGATGCAGGCCTGATCAACCGCAGCCCCTATCATCGAGGCTGGCTGGTTCGCTATCGGCCAGAAGATGCACAGGCGATGTTACGCCAGACGGTCACCGGTCAGGAAGCGGCCCGGCACTATGAGATGTGGATGGCCCGGCATGGTGTAGACGATTGTGTCCATTGTGAAGGATATGAGTTTCTCAACGATTGATGTCTTGGTGTTTACTCATCCGACCTGCACGACCTGTCCTCAGGCGATTCAGATGGTGCAGCGCCTGGCCGAGCAAGACCATCAGGTGCAGATGCGCCTGATCAGCCTGGCCACTGCCAGCGGCCGGGAACTGGCCCGAACGATGAATGTGTGGTCTGTGCCGACCATTGTCGTCCGCCAGACTCGTTTTGTGGGCGTTCCCGCCTGGAACGAGTTGCTTGCCGCCGTGGAGCGTGAAAAACACTCGGGGCGGTCGGACTGAAGCACCTGTCAATCTCTCTCACAGGAGCACGTATGCCTACGACACTGGAAACCTGGAATCCGGGCAAAGCGGAAAATCGTCACCCTGAAGTTCCCTATCAGGAGAAAGAGCGCCTCTTTCTGGAAGTCAAAAACGATCCACGCTACGAGGATTTCCTCTACGGGTGCTACGAGTGTGGCATCTGTGTTTCGGCCTGTCCCTCGGCTCGCTTTTACGATTACAGCCCCCGAGTCATTGCCCAGGCCATGGCGCGCGAGGACGTGGAGCGCATATACGACATCATCGCCGAAGATATCTGGAACTGCGCTCAGTGCTTCTCCTGCCTGCGTTGCCCGCGCGGCAACAACCCCGGCGGCCTGGTGACCCTGCTGCGCGAGGTCGCGGTGCGCAATGGACTGCGCGAGACGCGCGAAGTGCTGCAGGGCTACAGTCGGGTGATCTACAAAGTGATGCTCAAGGGCAACCAGGTCTCTCCCGATATGTTGCAACCTGATTTCTTCCCCGATTGGGGCCCCTGGGTGGCCCAATTTTCGGCCAATATGTCGGTCTGGCGCAAGGCTATCCCGGTGGACACTTTGCGAGGCGTGACCGACGCCGCCTGGAAAACCGACCGCAAGACGTTGCTGGAACTCTACACCATCTGGTTTGAGACCGGTAACATGGACATCATCAAAGAAGTGGACGAAGGCCTGTATGACCTGCTGATGGATGTCATGCAGGAAGAACTGGAAGACGCCTGATCCCTTACTGGTGAAAGGAGCAGACCATGGCTACTGCCGTACAGGATATTCTGGAACGAAAATCCCATCCGATGATCCATGATCCTCAGCAGGCTCCCACACATGACCTGCGAGAGGCTCTCTACGAGTTAGAAGCCAGAGGCGAGATCGTGCTCCAGCGGGTCCCCGAACCTTTCGTGGAAGTGACCACCCGTTACGGCCGCACCAAACGCATCCCCATTGAACACACCTGGCATCACAAGTCCTGTGGCCAGTGTGGCCACATCCCTGGATATACCTCATCGGTCTTCTGGCTGCATCGCCAGTTCAATCTGGATTTCATTGATCCCACCGATCAGACCTCCTGCACTGGCTGGAATTACTACGCTTCAGCCACCTCCAATGCGGTGGCTCAGGCGGCTGTGATGGTGCGCAACTTTGCCGCTGCCTATGAGACCGGCTATTTCCCTATGATCCACTGTGGCACCTCCTATGGTCACTACAAAGAGATTCGGGAACAACTGGTTCACCATAAAGAGTTACGCGATCAGGTGCGGCGTGTACTGGATAAACTGGGTAAGCCGCTGGTCCTGCCCGAAGAGATTGTTCATTACAGCGAATGGGTGCACGTCATGCGCCAGCGGATCGCCGAACGCCAGCGGGTGGATATGAGCATGCTCACTGCTACGGTACATCCGGCCTGCCACTACTACAAGATCGTAGCCGAAGATGCCATCTACGATCCCGATATCTACGGTGGTCAGCGCACCGCTACGGTGACGGCCACTCTGAAGGCCCTGGGGATCAACGTGGCCGATTACTCTACCTGGTTTGATTGCTGTGGCTTTGGTTTTCGCCATATTCTGGTGCAGCGCGATTTCACCCGCTCGTTTGCTGTCTTGCGCAAGATCGAAACCATGAAGCAAGAGGTCAATCCTGATTTAACTGTGACCCACGATACTGGTTGTGTCACTACCCTGGATAAAAGCCAGTTTGCTGCCAAAGCCCATGAGCGCAAGGTGGGTATCCCGGTGCTTTCCGATGCTCAGGTGGCGGCCCTGGCGATGGGGGCGCATCCCTTCCGGGTGATCCAGTTCCACTGGCACTCCACCGATTGGCGCCCTCTGCTGGAGAAACTGGGTATAGACTGGCAGAAATATTGGGAAGAATTCCAGGAAGACCTGGAAGCCATTCGCGCCGGCCAGAAAGCCGGCATCACCTGGCAAGAGGCTGATCAACCTGTTCTATAAGGAGAGCGTTCATGGCATCGGATAAAGTCCTGATCATCGGCGCCGGCCCGGCCGGCCTCGAAGCAGCCCGTTCGGTGGCCGAACTGGGGGGACAGGCGATCCTTCTGGAGAAGCGAGAACGCCTGGGGGGTACACCCGACCGGGAACAATACGCCAAATTGACCCATCACTGGCGCGACGCTTCAGAAGCGATGAACGAGATGATCCAGGCGGTCATCCATCATCCCCAGATCGAAGTCAAAACCCAGGCTAACGTCAAGGCGGTATCAGGGAGCGTGGGCAACTTTGAAATCCAGGTGGAGGTGGCCGGCCGCCTCGAAACCCTTCAGGCGGGCGCCATCATCGTTGCTACCGGCTTCCAGCACTTCGACCCGGGGCGGGCGACCCAATCCTACAACTACTACACCTTCCCCGACGTGATCACCCTGACCGATCTGGAAAAGATGCTGCGCGAACACAACGTGGTGCGCCCCTCCAACGGTCAACCGCCCAAAAAAGTCGCCTTCATCCAGTGCGTCGGATCACGCGATCGTCGCCTGGGGAACGAATACTGTTCCAAAGTGTGTTGTGGCATCGCCAGCAAACAGGCCATCGAAGTGCGCCAGCAGTTGCCCGATAGCAAAGTGTTCATCTTCTACATTGATATGCGCATGTATGGCTATTGGGAAAACGAAATCTACTGGCCGGCCCAGGAGAAATACAAAGTCAACTACGTGAAGGGCGTGATCAGCGAAGTGCTCCAGAAAGGCGATCAATTGCTGATCCGCGGCGAAGATACCACCATGGGCCGCCCGATGGAAGTGACCGTTGACCTGGTAGTCCTTTCCGTGGGCATGGAACCCAGCGAAGGCACCCGTGCCATGGCCCAACTGCTGGGCCTGAACCAGAACCGCTATGGCTTCATTGAAGCCGGCGGCGCCAGTGGACTGGACCCGGTGGCGACCTCGCGGCAGGGCGTGTTCGTTGCCGGGGCGGCGGCTGGCCCGGCTGACCTGGATGATTCGATTGCCCGTGCCGGCCTGGCTGCGGCGCGCGCCGTAGCCATTGTGCGTCGGGCGCTGGTTCCTGCCTGAACCATGGCCCTGCCGCAACATCCCAGCCACATTATCAAGCCCAAGACCGGGCCCGACGATCCGGAACTGCAGGCGGAACTGCAGGAGGCGCTGGCCCAACTTTCTGCAGCCGACCTGATCGCCATTGCCGACGAACTGGCTGAGCGCCATGCCCGCCTCTTCCTCGGACTTCAAGCGGATTCAACCGCCCTGATGGAATCCTGGCCCGAAATCGCTTCTACGATCACGCACACCCGGGCCCATGCCCACACCCTGCGGGAGTACTTCGCCCAACGGGATCTTCGCCCTCTTCAGGCCTTGCTGACCGATCAGGGTTCACCCGGCGAACGGGTCGCCCGTTTCGTGGAGCAGGTACCCGATCTGGAGATTCGCCTGGCTCTGGAAGTGGCTACGGGCATTTTGCACAATACCTTTCCAACCCAATACTGGCTGTGGACGCGCTGGCTATGGGACCCTTCCGTGGGGACCGGGATTTTGCCGCTCCTGGCCGGGAGCACCTACAACCTGTGGGCGGCGGATCTGGCGGAGGGGTATCACCGGGTCGGTTCGGTGACGGCGCTTGGCCTGGCCTTTGCCGAGGGGAGCGGGCTGCTGGTGGAGGAACTCACCGCCAACCCCCGGCGAGCACCGTTTGCCCAGAGCGCTTTTCTGGCCTGTGCCTATTGCGTGTATCTTTATGGAATCACCGCCTGGCGACTGAGCCGTGAGTTCCATGCCCTGTTGCCATCCCTGCCCGATCTGGCCCGGCGTCTGCTGGGGCTGAGGAAGCGCCCGGGGAAGGCCTCCCCAGAAGCGGGCGGAGTCTGAACCGTCGGTTGCCGGGGCAGGGTGCGGCTCATCGAGGAGAATCCCGCTGCGGGAGGAGATGTTCCCGCTGATCTGACGAAGAAGGAGAGACGAGGATGACGATCCAGATGCAAAAAGCGGTTGCTGTGGAGAAAGAGCATGTGGTGGTGGACGGAATGGATATTTCCGGCCACTGGAATCGCATGTTCGAACAACGGGTGATCTTTGAATATACGCCGGAACGCATTGAGGCGATTGCGTCTATCCCAGGCGCCGAGTCGTTTGCCTATTGTTATCAGTGTGCCAAATGTGTGCCGGTCTGCCCGGTGGATGTGGTGGGAAATTACGGCCCGCGTAAGTTGTATCGCTATGCCCAGACCGGCACGGATTTGACCGAGGCGCCAGAGTTGTGGCTGTGTACCACCTGCGCTAATTGTCTGCGGGTGTGCCCCAAGGAAGTGAATATGGTGGAGATCATGCCGGCGGTGCGCGAACAGGCCATCTTGCAGGGCAAGTTCGTCCCGCCCGAGTTGCAGCAGGCCTTCGAGAACACGGCCAAGACGGGTAATCCCCTCGGTCAACCCCAGCGCAAGCGCGATGCCTGGGTTCAAAACGCCGGGGTGCCGGTGCCGATTTTGAAGGACCTGGGTCGCCCGGTGGATGTGCTGTGGTATGTCGGCTCGTATCCCTCGTATCATCCCCGTGGCATAGATGCTGCCTGCGCGGCTGCTCGCATTTTCACTGCTCTGGGGATTGATTTCGCCATCCTGGGCAAGGAGGAGAAGGACGATGCGGATTCACAACGTCTGGCCGGGGAGAAGGGGTTGTTTGAGATGATGGCGGAGTACAACATCGCCACGTTCAACAAGTATGAGTGGAAGGAGATGGTGGTCACCGGGCCACATGAGTTGAATGCCTTCAAGAATGTGTATCCGAAGTATGGCTTTGAGCGGCCGGTGGTTCACTACACCACCTTCCTGGTGCGCTATCTGGATCAGGTGAAGCCACTGCTCAAGCATCCTTTGAACCTGCGAGTGACGTATCATGATCCCTGCTATCTGGGGCGGCATAACGGCGAGTATGAGGCGCCGCGCCAGTTGTTGCAGGCCATCCCCGGCGTGGAACTGGTGGAGATGGGACGCAATCGCCAGAACGGCTTTTGTTGCGGTGGTGGTGGCGGCGGGATGTGGATGGACTCGTTTACTGCCAAGCATACCCGTATGCGCCTTTCGGAAAAGCGCGCCATGGAGGCCGCTGCCACAGGGGCAGATGTGCTGGCAGTGGCCTGCCCATTTGAGGTGTCGCGCTTTGAGGATGCGATGAAATCTACTGGCAACGATCACATGAAGGTGCTGGATATTCTGGAGTTGCTGGATTGGTCTATGCGTGGCGAACGCTGAGCCACGAAATTGCTGAATGGTTTGAGAGAGGCTGGCTATGAAGATTGTCGTGGTGCTCAAACATATCCCCAGTGTGGCCGATGAGGTGCCCGTGCGGGGCAATCAGGTGGATTTTGACTCGGTGGATTTCGTCCTGAACGAGTGGGACGAGCATTCCCTGGAACAGGCAGCCCTGATCAAAGAGGCTGTGGGGGGCACAGTGACAGCGATCGGGGTGGATGTGATCGGGGAACTAGATAACGCGCTGCATCTGGCTCTGGCCAAGGGGGCTGACCGGGCGGTGAAGATCGTCGCCGATGAGCCGGGGGCCGATTCCCATGTCCAGGCCGCATGGCTGGCCGAGGCCATCCGACCCATGGCTCCTGACCTGATCCTGGTGGGGGTGCAAGCCTCGAACGATGTGGATGGTCAGATCGGACCCCTCCTGGCGGCGTATCTCGATCTGCCCTATGTTGGCGTGGTGAGTGCCATCGAGCCCCAGGGCGATGCAGCGTTGGTGAATAAGGAGTTTGCCGGCGGGTTTGGCGCTCGCTATCGAGTCAGGTTGCCCTTTGTGGCAGGGGTGCAGGCGGCGCCTAAGCCACCGCGTTATGCTCCGGTGAGCAAGGTCCGTCAGATCGCGCAAACTGCACAGATCGAGACTCTGGAGCCGGTTGGGAAAGCAAGTTCTGGCCTGGTCTTTCGCAAGGTAGCGCCGCCGGTAGTCAGCGGTCATGCCGAGATGATCGAAGGTACACCGGCAGAGATCGCCGGCCGGATTGTGGCCTTGTTGAAGGAGCGCGGGCTGGCGTAGGCACGTTAAAACACCTGGAGGACGGAGATGAGCAACGATATTCTGGTGGTCGCAGAGCATTTGAACGGCAAGATCGCCGATGTGTCATTCGAGTTGGTGGGTAAGGCGCGTGAACTGGTCTCCAGCCTGGGCGGGAAGGTGATCGCTCTGGTCATCGGCCAGGGCGTGGACCCGAACGTCTTTGCTTCAGACGTTACTCTCCATGTGGATGATCCGGCCCTGGCGGCCTTCAACCCCGAAGCCTATGGCCGTATTGTAGATGCGCTGGTGCAGGAACAGGCCCCGCGCCTGGTGATGTTTGGCTGGACTTCGATGGGGATGGACCTGGCGGCCTGGCTTTCGGGTCGCCGGGGGGTGCCCTGTGTGGCGTATGTGCGGGATGTGCGCCTGGAGGGAGGGACTTGGGTGGCTTCTTCGCAGGCGTATAACGGCAAACTGGTCGCCGAAGTGGAGTTACAGGGGGAGATGGGGATTGTGGCCTGTCTGGCCGGGTCGTTTCCGGCCGATGCGGGTCGGGGCAACACTGTGGCCACGGTTATTCCTTCGCCGGCAGCCCTGGATTCATTGCGAGTCCAGTTTGTTGAGGCTATTCAACCCCCGCCGGGCGATGTGGATATTACCACCCAGTCCAAACTGGTGGCGGTTGGGCGCGGGATCGGTGGTAAGGAGAACATCGAACTGGCGGAAGAACTGGCTGAGAAGTTGGGCGCCGTGGTGGCTGCTTCTCGCCCGGTGGTGGATGCCGGCTGGTTGCCGCGCACCCGTCAGGTGGGGAAATCAGGCCTGAAGGTGAAACCCAAGTTGTATCTGATGCTCGGCATTTCCGGCGCCCCCGAGCACCTGGAGGGGATGAAAGATGCCGAGTTGATCATCGCCATCAACACCGATAAGAAGGCGCCGATCTTCAACGTGGCGCACTATGGTGCTGTAGCTGATTTGTTTGAGGTGGCCGAGGCCATGATAGACCTGCTGTAACCCTGTGGGAAGGAGGGTAGCAACCTTGTTGACGCTGTGGGAGAAGGTCATTTTTGTCATTCTGGCCCTGATCTCGGCCGGGTTTACGGTGCATGGGTTTGGTACGATCCTGCACAGCGTGCGTCAGGGGCGTCCGGCGCCGCATCTGAAGAACATCCCGACCCACCTGATCCGGGCGGGGGTGCGGGTGCTCTTTCAGCGGACTATCTTTCGTGCCCGACCGCTGCTTAGCGCCGTTCACCTGGGATTATTCTTTGGGTTGATCACCTATGCCCTGGTCAACCTGACCGATCTTTTGGAAGGGTTTGTGCCAGGATTTGATCTGACCTATGGTGGTCGGCATATGGAGTTTTCGTTCCTGCCTTCGGGGGTGATCAACGCCTTCAATCTGATTTCTGACCTGATGAGCGGGGCGTTGCTGGTGGCCATCGTCACCTTTCTGGTGCGCCGTTTCGTGGTCCGTGACCGGCGGCTGGCTTTCCGGGAGAATGTCTTGCTTCATCCGAAGGTCAAGGCGGGGGCACAGCATACCGATTCGCTGATTGTGGGGGTGTTCGTGATCATGCACGTTATGGCTCACCTGCTTACCCAGGCCTTTCGCCTGGCCGAAGGCCCAGATCCGTTTATGCCGCTGGCCAGTTGGCTCAATGCCTGGTTGGGGCCTTCGGAGGTGGGCATGCATCTGGCCTGGTGGGTCAGCCTGGGGTGGGTGTTGTTTATCCTGCCCTATATTCCGCGCAGCAAGCACACCCACTTCTTGCTAGGGCCGATCAACCTGGGGCTGGCTAAACAAACGCCGCGGGGACAACTGGATCCGGCCATTCCGCTCAAGGTGATCCCGGGGCGCACGTTCGAACCAGGGGCGCGCTATCTCTACGATCTGGCCTGGAAGCGCTTGCTGGATGCCTATGCCTGCGTGCAATGCAATCGTTGTCAGGAGGTGTGTCCGGCGAATTTCTATGGTCGTCCACTTTCGCCCTCGGCGCTGGAGGTCAACAAGCGCTATGTGCTCAAAGAGGCGATGTTTGGAGGCCGGGCAGAGATCTTACAGCGTCCGTTGACCGAGACGGTGATCTCGCCGGAGGCGGTCTGGTCGTGCACCACCTGTTATGCCTGTGTGCGTGTCTGCCCGGTGGGGAATGAGCCGATGGCGGATATTGTGGATATTCGTCGCCGCCTGATTCTGGAAGGCACGGATTTGGATTCGGGGGTGCAGAATGCGTTGCAATCGCTGGCTACCAACGGCAACTGGATGAGCAAGGGCAGGCGATTGCGCGGTCGCTGGGCGAAGGAACTGGAGTTTCCGATCAAGAACGCCATCGAGGAGCCAGTGGAGTATCTGTGGTTTGTTGGAGATACCGCTTCGTTTGATGAGCGGGTGTTGCCCAACACGCGCATGACGGCGCGCATCTTTCACCAGGCCGGGCTGGATTTCGGGATTTTGTACCAGAACGAGTCTAACGCGGGGAACGATGTGCGCCGGGTGGGAGAAGAGGGTCTGTTCGAGCAACTGGTAGAACAGAATCTCCAGGCGCTTGGGAAGGCTCAATTCCAGCGTATCGTCACCACCGATCCGCACTCGTTCAACACGTTGAGAAATGAGTATCCCCAATTCGGTGGGAAGTTTGAGGTCTATCACTACACCACCGTGCTGGTGCGGTTATTTGAAGAGGGTCGGTTGGTGGTCAAGAAGCCTCTGTCGCATTACAAAGTCACCTTCCACGATCCCTGCTATCTGGGGCGATATAACGGTGGTTTTGCGGCGCCGCGTCGCCTGCTGGCGTTGTTGGGCGTGGAATTCCACGAGATGCCACGTAACTGCGAAAATTCGTTCTGCTGTGGTGCCGGCGGCGGCCAGATTTGGATGAGCAAGGTGGCGCCTGGGGAGCGTCCGGCCGAGAATCGCATTCGCGAGGCCTTGAGCACCCTGGCCGCCTATCCGAACGAGAAGAAACAGTTGTTCATTGTCACCTGCCCGAAGGATATGATCATGTATTCCGATGCGGTCAAGACCACCGGCAGCGAAGGCAAGCTCGAGGTGCGCGACATCATCCAGCTGGTGGCTGAAGCGATCGGCGTGGAGGAACCTGTGCCCGTAGCCGTATAGGATGCGATGATGATGTGGCAATGTCCGTATTGTGCATTTCAAGGCAAACGTTCTGAAGTCCACGCCCACCTGGCAGAAAAACATGGCGATACGCTTCAGGTTCGAGTGGATGAGTTTACGAGGCATACGTTCTATGTGGTTACCTGTCCAGTGTGCGGTGCCAGTTACGAGCAGGTGACCAGGAAGGCGCGCCGCGATCCGTCCTTTTTGCAGGAATATGAGCATGAAATTCGACTGGTCGTATTCGATCTCCTGTTGTATCATCTGCAAGGTGAACATCAGTTTGGGGAAGGCTAGTAAGCGTTCCCTCAGAACGGATTGATGTGCCAGAGCGGGAACAGGGTCTGGCAGGATCATTGAAAAACGGAGGCTGAAATGGCGATCGTTCGCGGGTGCAATCTACCGGAGCATCTCTACTACTGGGTTGAAAAGCACGTCTGGGCTTTGCCCGAGGCAGATGGGACGGTCAAAATTGGTATCACCGATGTCGCTCAAAATCTGGCCAAAGGGATCGTGAACGTTACCCCAAAGGAGGCCGGACGCACAGTTCAGAAGGGCAAGAGCGCCGGGACGCTGGAAAGTGGCAAGTGGGTTGGCCCGGTCACTTCGCCGATCACGGGCGAGATTGTGGAGGTCAACGAAGCGGTGAAAGCAAAGCCTTCGCTGATCAACAGCGATCCCTACGGGGAAGGCTGGTTTGTGCGGCTGAAGCCGACCGATTGGGCCGGCGAGTCGGCCGGGTTGCTCACCGGCGAAGCGGCGATCGAAGCCTACCGCAAGTTGATGGAAGAGCAGAATCTCTCGTTCGGTTGAACGAAAAACTCTGTGCCCTCGGTGTGCTCTGCGATTGGTTTTTGCCGTGGACACACGAGTGTTCTGGTATGAGTTGCGGATAAGAGAGTGGCAACGCAGATCGGTTTGGGGAAGTCGGCGTCGGCGGTGGTAAGCCGGTGCTGAATTTTCAGTATTCTGCAAAGGAGGTGGCGTATGGCTAAGATCGTGATCATCGGTGCGGGCTTTGCCGGTCACACCGCGGCCCTGTATCTGGGGACGAAGATCGGCAAAAAGCACGAAGTCACGGTGATGAGCAACCGTGACTACTTCAGTTACCTGCCCTCGTGGGTATGGGTGGGCGTCGGGCACATGGCGCCAGAAAAGACCATCTTCAAACTCAAGCCGGTGTATGATCGCATCAACGTGAAATTTGTTCACGCGGCGGCGAAGGAAATTCACCCCGACCCGGGCGATCAGTATGTCATCGGCGAGGAAGTTGGCTCGGGGCGCCAGGTGCGGCTGGATTACGACTTTCTGGTCGTGGGCACCGGTCCCTATCTCAACTTTGCGGGAACCCCTGGGTTGGGTCCAGATGACGGCTTCACCCATTCCATCTGCTCCTATCCCCACGCCATTAAGACGCGCGATGCCTATCTGGCCCTAGTGGAGCGCATGAAGAAGGGCGAGAAGGTTAAGATCGTGGTGGGCACAGGGCATCCGCTGGCGACCTGCCAGGGTGCGGCGTTTGAGTATATCGTCAATGTTCACAAGGACCTGGTCAAACGTGGCCTGCGCGACCGGGCGGACATTCTGTGGCTCTCCAACGAACCGGCCCTGGGCGATTTTGGCGTGAACGGCGTCCAGATGAAGCGCCATGGCCACGTGCTGCGGAGCGAGGAGTTTGTCAAGTCTGTCTTTGATGATCACGACATCCGCTATCAAATCCAGACAGGCGTGACCAAAGTCGAGCCAGGCAGAATCTACTGGCAAAACTACGAAGGCGAAGAAGGAGTCACCGAGTTCGACTTCGCCATGCTCATTCCTCAGTTCAAGGGCCAGCCATTCAAATTCATCAACAAACAGGGCGAGGACATCACCTCGAAGGTGTGTAACCCGGCCAATTTCATCCTGGTGGATGCAAAATATGGCTTGCCTTATGATCAACTGGCTCAAACGCCCGAAGCCTGGCCAGCCTATTACAACAACCCGACCTATCCCAACCTGTTTGCGGCCGGGATCGCTTTTGCTCCTCCCGGGCCGATTTCGCGGCCGTTCACCAACAAGAACGGTTTGCAGATCGTGGCCTCGCCGCCGCGCACGGGCATGATCAGCGGTGAGATCGGGCGCGTGGTCGCGATGAATGTGATCGACGCGGTCAACGGACGCTCGCCCTCTCACCCGGAGCGGATGAGCGAAATGATCGCCGCCTGTGTGGCTTCGATGGGCGATTCCCTGTGGGATGGTTCGGCGGTGACGATCCTGATGAACCCGGTGGTTCCCGATCGCAAGAAGTATCACAACGAGTATGGACGGGATCTCTTCGGTTCCCATCTCGAAATGGGCCTGAGCGGAGCGTGGCTGAAGTTCCTGCTCCACCATACATTTATGTGGAAGTTCCAGGCCCGGCTGGGTTGGTCCCTGATCCCGGAATGAGGCTCAGGAGGTTGAGATGAAGCAAACCTTTTCCAACTATGAGCGATTCCTGATGAACTTCAAGCTGTACCAGTTTTGGCGCTTTCTCGTGTTAAACCTCAAGATTTACATCGCTGCAACGAGAAGCAAATTGCGTAAAGGGAATGCCGCGTGAACTGGGGGAAGGGGAAGTCCATTCCCCTTCCCCGGTCTTCCGGGGCGTTTCTCTCTGTCTGGCCCTGTCGCTGGTCGGTAAAGATCGTTTTGCCACGCACACGCAGGTGAGTCGCTCATGATATTCTATGGCTGTGACATTCCGGAAGACCTGTATTACGACGTAGAGCGTGATGTGTGGATTCGCTTCGAGGGAGAGATCGCCACGCTCGGCATGACCGATGTGGCGCAGACCCGTTGTGGCAAGATTGCCGCCATCCGCTTTCGTCCGGTGGGAAAACAGGTGCTTCAAGGTAAGGCCCTGGCGACGATCGAATCCGCCAAGTGGGTGGGGCCGTTTCCCGCCCCTTTTTCGTGTGAAGTGGTTGAAACCAACGAGGCGGCCTTTGAGCGGGATATTCTGATCGCCAACAAAGAGCCGTATTCGCAGGGATGGATCGTTCGGGTGCGTTCCCTGAACCCCGACGAACATGCTCATTTGCTCACCGGCGCTCAGGCTGTAGAAGCCTATCGGGCCCGCATTCAGGCCTTGCAGGTGCGCTGTTTTCGCTGTGTTGGATGATCTTTTCAATCAGGAGATTTCGAATGAGCCGTCCAATCCGTTTGCTCTATATGGAAGGTGTTTCTCCCCTCCGCTCTCAAACGGTCTATCATGCGGTTGGGTACGCGATGCGACCTGATACGCCGAACACCATCCTGCTGGTGTCACCCAATGCGCCGTATGTGTGCATTGGCTATCATCAAGACCTGGAAAAAGAGGTGGATCTGGAGTATTGTGCTGCCCATGGCCTGCCGGTCTACCGGCGCGAGGTGGGCGGAGGAGCAGTGTATCTGGACTCAGGCCAGTTGTTTGTCCAGTGGATTTTCCATCGGGAGGATGTCCCTGCTTCGCTGGAAGAACGCTTCCGCTTTTATATCGAGCCGATCGTCCAGACGTATCGTGCCCTGGGGATCGAGGCGGTTCATCGCCCCATCAACGATATCCATGTACACGGAAAAAAGATCGGCGGCACCGGCGCCGCCCAGATGGGAATAGCCGAGGTGCTGGTGGGTAGTCTGATGTTCACTTTCGATAAGAAAACCATGTCGCGAGTGCTTAAAGTAGCCTCGGAGAAGATGCGCGATAAGATTTTCGAGTCGCTGGAAGCCTATATGACCACCATGACGGAACAACTGGGCTATACCCCGGACCGGGCGATGGTTAAAGACCTGTATCTGCAAAAGGCGGCTGAGATTTTGCAGGCCGAGATCGTTCCCGGTGAGTGGACGGCCGAGGAAGAAGCCCTGGCTCAAGAAATAGATGCGCGCTTCCAGTCGGAAGAATGGTTGTATCAGAAAGGTCGCCTGCAACCGCCAGCGGTGAAGATTCATGAGGATGTCCACCTGGCCGAAGCCGCGTTCAAGGCCCCTGGTGGCCTGATCCGCGTGGTGGTTCGTCTGCATCGCGGCCGGATTGACGATGTCTCCATTTCGGGCGATTTCACCCTGTTGCCAGCCTTCGCCCTGGGAGCCCTGGAACAATCTCTGCGTGGCCAGGCAGCCACTCCGGAAACGCTGAAAAGCCGCGTTGAGGAAGCCTATCAGCGCTTGCAGATTCAATCGCCCGGAGTCACCCCGGCCGATTTTGCCACCGCTATTCTGAATGCAGTCACCCCCCAGTCGGCCTGATGGCAGGACGAGGAGGTGGTGTGTTCGCATCGGAATTCTTGTGTGGTAGAGTGGCTCTGGTTACCGGCGCTTCGCGAGGGATTGGACGGGGAATTGCTCTAGCTCTGGCTGAAGCCGGGGCGGATGTGATCGTCCACTATGTCCGCAAGACCAGCCTGGCCCAGGAAGTGGTGGCCGAAATCGAACGCCTGGGTCGCCGCGCCTGGGCGATACGCGCCAACCTGGCCGATCCTGAAAAGACTAATGCCATGCTGGATGAAGTCGAGCGACTGTGTGGCGGATGCGATATTTTTGTGGCCAATGCCGCCAGCGGGGGATTCCGTCCCATCCTGGAGACCGAAGAGAAGCACTGGGAGTGGACCATGGAAGTCAACGCCCACTCTATCCTGCGCTGCGTGCAACGCCTGGTCCCGTGGATGGAGCGCCGCGGCTGGGGACGGATCATCGCCATCACCAGCATTGGCGGTCAGCGTGTCTTGCCGAATTATGGGATCGTCGGCCTTTCTAAAGCCGTGGTGGATGCGCTCACCCGTTACCTGGCCGTGGAACTGGCCCCTAAAGGCATTCGGGTCAATGCGATTTCGCCAGGGGTGGTGGAAACCGATGTGCTGAACTGGATCGGCAAGGATGTGCCGGCATTGCTGGAGCATCTCCAGCAGCGCACCCCTGCCCGACGGCTGGTCACGCCGCGGGATGTAGGTCAGGTGGTGGTGTTTCTGTGCTCCGAGGCGGCTGAGATGATCGTCGGTCAGGTCATTCAGGTGGACGGTGGATATAGTTTGATCCTGGACGATGCCGGGGTGTCGGAACAGGCCCGGGTCCGGCTGGCAGGCCCGTCGTCCGTGGAATGAATCGGGTGCAATTTTCTTGTTCGGCAGGCAGGTGCTATGACGAATTACGCTTTTTTGATCGATCACAGGAAATGCATCGGCTGTCATGCCTGTTCGGTGGCCTGTAAATCAGAAAATCAGGTTCCCCTGGGGGTGTATCGTACCTGGGTAAAATACGTCGAGACGGGTTCCTTCCCGGATGTACGCCGTCGTTTTCAGGTCACGCGCTGCAATCATTGCGCCAATCCGCCCTGTGTGCGTATCTGCCCGGTGGGAGCGATGTATCAGCGCGCCGATGGGATCGTGGAGTTCGACTCTTCCATCTGCATTGGTTGCAAATCGTGCATCCAGGCCTGCCCTTATGACTCGATTTACATTGATCCGGAAACCTATACGGCGGCCAAGTGTCACTTTTGCGCCCATCGGATCGAGATGGGCCTGGAGCCGGCCTGTGTGGTGGTCTGTCCGGAACATGCCATCCTGGCCGGCGACCTGGATGATCCCAACTCGGAGATCCGCCGCAAACTGGCCGTCTCACAAGTGACAGTGCGCAAGCCGGAACAGGGCACAGGGCCGAAACTGTTCTATATCGAAGGGAACGATTGGGCCCTGCATCCTACCGCTTCGTCGGCGCATGCCTCGTTTATGTGGGCTGATCGCATCAGCGAGCAGAACCTGTCGGCATATGCTTTGCCTGTATTGTCCTCGTCTAACGGGCGTGGCCAGGGGCCTTCTTCGCCGCGGCGCGCTCCGTCGGGCACGCCGATTCGCCTGCCTCAGGAGCAGGGGCGTCCGGCCAATGGGCCGATCCAGTTTGGCGGGCGCCTAGCTGAGCACATGGTGCAGACCGCCTACAATGCTCAGCACAAAATTTACTGGCATTGGGAACTTCCGCTCTACGTGGTGACCAAGAACATCGCCGGCGGCCTGTATGCCCTGGCTGCACTGGCGGTTTTGTCTGGCCAGAACCTGTTTGATCCACGGGCCTTCCTGGCCAGTGGACTGACCGCCCTGATCTTCATGTTGATAACGGTGATCCTACTGATCAAGGATCTTTCTCAGCCCAAACGCTTCTATACCATCCTACTGCGCCCGCAGTGGAAATCCTGGGTGGCCCGCGGCGCCTTTGTGTTGGTGGGTTTTACGGCTCTGGTCGGGCTGTGGTGGTTGATAGAAGGCAGTGCTCAACTGGGCTGGTTCCCCCCTGCCTGGGCAGAGGCTCTGAGGCCGGTCCTGGCTGTGATCGCCCTCCCGCTTTCTGTGCTAGCCGCTATCTACACCGCCTTTCTACTGGGCCAGGCGGAAGGGCGCGATCTGTGGCAAAGCCCTCTACTTCCCTTCCAACTGGCTGCTCAGGCGGCCATGCTCTCGCTGGCCATGGCTGGCAGCCTGGGGCTATTCCTGCCGGGCTTTTCGGCCTCCCTGCCGGTGGTGCAACAGATGTTGCCGTGGGTGATCCTCACCAGCCTGGTGTTGCTTCTGGCCGGCCGCTTTCCCTCCTTTGCCTCAGAAGTGGCCCTGCTGGGTTATCGGGAGATGACCCAGGGGCGCTACCGCCACCATTACCGATGGGGTGGGATTTTCCTGGCTCATCTCCTGCCCCTGGGGTTGAGTGTACTCTTCCCACAGGCGCTGCCTCTGGCTCTGGTGAGCATGATGGCCGGCCTGTTCCTGTATAGTTACGCTTTCATCCTGGCGCCTCAACACATCCCCAACTCCTGATCGTGTTCACGATTGGGAAAGGAGCGATCTGATGAGCAAACCCTCTATCCCTTCTACCTCTGCCGGGGTTTCCCCGCCGAACTTCTCCACTCAGCCACGGCCTCCCATCAAACTGACTGAAGTAGTTCACCCGGATGGGCGCATCAGCCAGTATCCGCCGCCCGAATACTGGGATGACTGGGTGGAATGGGATGGCAAGGAGTGGCCGCGTCGGGTGGCGCGTCGCTATACCCTCGTCCCGACGGTGTGCTTCAATTGCGAGGCGGCCTGCGGCCTGCTGGCATATGTGGATAAAGAAACCTTTGAAATTCGCAAGTTTGAAGGCAACCCGGTGCACCCTGGCAGTCGCGGCCGCAACTGTGCCAAAGGGCCGGCCACCCACAACCAGGTCTATGACCCGGAGCGCATTCTCTACCCACTCAAGCGGGTGGGCAAACGTGGCGAGGGCAAATGGCAGCGCATCTCCTGGGATCAGGCGCTGGATGAAATTGCGGCCAAAATGCGCGAGAGCAAACTGCGCCGGCCCAACGGGATTGTCTACCATGTAGGCCGCCCTGGCGAAGATGGCTATACCAATCGAGTGGTGCAGACCTGGGGCATGGATGGGCACAACAGCCATACCAACATCTGCTCCTCCTCGGCCCGTGCTGGCTACAACTTCTGGATCGGCCAGGACCGTCCCAGCCCCGACTATGCCTATGCTCGGGTCATCCTGCTGGTATCCAGCCACCTCGAAACCGGCCACTACTTCAACCCCCATGCCCAGCGCATCATCGAGGGCAAAACCAATGGCGCCAAACTGATCACCCTCGATCCGCGTCTCTCCAACACTGCCTCGATGAGCGACATCTGGCTTCCGACCTACCCTGGTAGCGAAGCGGTTGTACTGCTGGCCATCGCCAACTACCTGATCCAGAACGACCTGTATGATAAAACCTTCGTCCGCAACTGGGTGAACTGGAAGGAGACGCTTCATGCCGTGGCCCGGGGCTGGTTGCCCTTGAACGACGCTTCCCTGACCGAACGGATCAGCGCCGCCCTCGCCTCCTCCCCGGACCCCGGGCCGGCTTCCTCGGACCCCGATCTGTTTCCTCTCTTCGATGCGGTGCTCAAAGACCTGTATGCCGAGTACACGCTGGAGCGCGCGGCTCGCGAGTCCGAAGCACCTCTGGAGCGACTCCAGCAGGCGGCTCAGGCCATTGCCGATTGTGATCATCGGCTGGCGGCGCACGTCTGGCGCAGTGCTAGCGTGGGCAATTTAGGCGGCTGGCAGGTGGCCCGTTGCCTCTTCTTCCTGAACGTCCTGACCGGCAGCGTCGGCAACAAAGGCGGCACCTCGGTCACAGGATGGAACAAATTTGTCCCTAAACCCTTCAAGGGCGCCCCCTCTCCGGAAGCGTGGAACGAACTCCACTATCCCATCGAATATCCCCTGGCGCATTACGAAATGTCCTTCCTGCTACCCCATATGCTGGATGAGGGGCGCGGAGAGATAGATGTGTACTTTACCCGCGTCTACAATCCGATCTGGGTCAACCCCGATGGGTTTATGTGGCTCGACATCCTCACCCGTGAGAATTCTCCCATCAAATGCTTTGTCGCCCTGACCCCTACCTGGAACGAAACGGCCTGGTTTGCCGACTATGTTCTCCCCATGGGTCACGGCCCTGAACGCCACGACCTGATGAGCCAGGAAACCCATGCCGGCCAGTGGATCGCCTTTCGTCAGCCGGTGCGCCGCGTGGCTATGGAGCGCGCCGGGATCAAAGTGGACTTCACCTATCAGGCCAATCCCGGGGAAGTGTGGGAAGAAAACGAATTCTGGATCCAACTCTCGGCTCGCATGGATCCAGATGGTTCGTTGGGGATTCGCCAGTGGTTCGAATCGCCCTATCGTCCTGGCGAGATCATCACGGTTGAAGAATACTATCGCTGGATCTTTGAAAACTCCGTTCCCGGCCTTCCTGAAGCGGCGGCCCGCCAAGGTCTGACCCCGCTGGAATACATGCGTAAATATGGCGTCTTCGAGGTTCGCCGGGAAAACTACCTGCCCTATGCCCGACCCCTCGGGCGGCCAGAAGACTATCAGGTGGACGAACTGGATCGCGCCTGGAAAGATGGCCAGCCAGTCGGCCTGGTGGTAGATGGCGCGGTTTACCCTGGTTTTGATACCCCCAGCAAAAAACTGGAGTTCTTCAGCGAAACCATCTACCTGTGGGGCTGGTCGGAGCGGGAATACACCATCCCCTGGGCGCTCAAGAGCCACGTTCATCCCGATCAGGTGGATCGCCAGCGTGGAGAGATGATCCTGTTGCCCAATTTCCGCCTGCCCACCCTGATCCACACCCGTTCGGCCAACGCTAAATGGCTGTACGAAATCTCTCACAAGAACCCGATCTGGATTCACCCCCAGGACGCCCGGCGGATCGGCGTGGAAACCGGCGATCTGGTGCGGGTGGAGACCGAGATCGGTTACTTTGTTGACTCTGTCTGGGTCACTGAAGCCATCAAGCCTGGCATGGTGGCTGTCAGCCATCACCTGGGGCGCTGGCGTCTGCAAGAAGACGCTGGCGTGAACCGCGGGGCCTCTAACCTGGTGCAACTCGAGCAGGATGGCCAGGGGCGCTATCGGCTGCGCGTCCTCCACGGTGCCACTGCCTGGGTTTCCAGCGATCCCGATACGGCGCGCATCTGGTGGACCAACGTGGGCGTGAACCAGAACCTCGCCCACCCGGTTCATCCCGACCCGGTGAGTGGTGTACATTGCTGGTTGCAAAAAGTGACCGTTCGCAAGGCTGAGCCGGGCGATCGGGCTGGTGACGTGTTTGCTGATACCAACAAGTCCAGGCAGGTATATCGCCAGTGGCTGGCGATGGCCCGCCCGGCTGATCGTTTTAGCCCCGATGGCACCCGTCGTCCGTACTGGCTGAGCCGTCCCCTCAAGCCCACTCGTTCTGCCTATGAATTACCTGCTCGACTAGAGAGCCATGCCTGAACCCAAATCCGTAGAAGAGACTTCTTCTCGTCCTGCTTCGGATGAATTCGTCTGGACCTATCGCGGCTATCGGATTCGCCCTGGCGAATTCGTCACGGCCATGGTCCACTTTTTCCGCGCCGAGATTCAGCGCGCCAACGTGTGGCGACAGCGCCTGGATACCACCACCAACTGGGCGGTGATCACCACGGCTGGCACCCTTTCCATTGCCTTCAGTCAGGCCAGCTCCAGTCATGTGGTGATCCTGATGAATACCCTGCTGGTCTCCTTGTTCCTGTATATTGAAGCACGACGCTATCGCTATTACGAACTCTGGAGCTACCGTGTGCGGTTGATAGAAGCCGATTTTTACGCCGCTATGCTGGTTCCGCCTTTTCAACCCTCCCCCGAATGGGCGGAGAGCCTGGCCGAAAGTTTGCTCCATCCTCGCTTTCCCATCTCGATGTGGGAGGCCCTGGGCCGGCGCTTACGACGCAACTACTTCTGGCTCTTCCTGATCCTGGCCCTGGTCTGGCTATCCAAACTGTGGATGCATCCCGTCCCTGCTGCGGATGTGGCTACCATGATTGAACGAGCCGCGATAGGCGGTCTGGACGGTCGCATGGTGGTCCTCCTGGCGGCGGTCTACTATGTCTTGCTGCTTATCCTGGGCCTGTTGACTGCTCCCCTGGCCCATGCCACCGGAGAAGTGCTCCCGCGTTTCGGCCAGGAAACGCGCGCCGAAGGGGTAGCCGGCACAAGCGGTCGGGAGCGACGGGCCTGGTTTCTCACCCATTCCCGTCGCCGACAGTTCCTGGCGTTTGTGATCACCGATAAGCCGGATGCAGTCAGCCAGGCCATCATGAATGAATTACGTCGTGGGGTCACCTGCCTGCATGGGAAGGGGATGTACACCGGCGCTGAACGCAACATCCTGATGTGTGCTCTCACCGTGACCGAGATCAACCATCTGAAGATCGTCACCGCTCGCGAAGACCCTTCGGCTTTCGTGGTGATCTCCTCGGCCCAGGAAGTCTTGGGGCGCGGCTTCCTGCCTCTGGAAAGACCGTAGGACAAATTTCAATTTGTCCACGGCTGAAAACTGTAAGACAAATTTCAATTTGTCCTACCCGGCTGAAAACTGTAAGACAAATTTCAATTTGTCCTACCCGGCTGAAAACTGTGTAAGACAAATTTCAATTTGTCCACGGCTGGAAACTGTAAGACAAATTTCAATTTGTCCTACCCGGCTGAAAACCGTGTAAGACAAATTTCAATTTGTCCACGGTTGGAAACCGTGTAAGACAAATTTCAATTTGTCCACGGCTGGAAACCGTGTAAGACAAATTTCAATTTGTCCACGGCTGGAAACTGTAAGACAAATTTCAATTTGTCCTACCCGGCTGAAAACCGTGTAAGACAAATTTCAATTTGTCCACGGTTGGAAACCGTGTAAGACAAATTTCAATTTGTCCACGGTTGGAAACCGTGTAAGACAAATTTCAATTTGTCCACGGCTGGAAACTGTAAGACAAATTTCAATTTGTCCACGGCTGAAAACCGTGTAAGACAAATTTCAATTTGTCCACGGCTGAAAACCGTGTAAGACAAATTTCAATTTGTCCACGGCTGGAAACTGTAGGACAAATTTAAATTTGTCCTGGGGTATCGGGTTATATACCACTGGCAAAAATTGGCGGCACACTGCCCGGCAAGATGACCTTGAGTTCCCTGCAAAGACGAACCTCGGAGGGTGCCGAGAGTGCAGAGTTTTTCGGCGGGTTTCTGCGTGCTCTGCGATCTCAGCGATGAAACAACCGTTTTGTAGCAAGGTCATCCTTCGCTTTAGGCGAAGTGTACCGCCATTTTGATCTATTTATCACCGTTCTGGCACGGGAGCCCGGGGGCTGATGCGCCGGATTTTTTCGATCAGGCGTTTGCGGGCGGCCAGGTCTTTGGTTTGTGCCAGTTTTGCCCGCAAATGGCGAAGTTTCTCCTTGCGATGGCGTCGCCGAATTCGATCTCGATCTGGTTCTCTTCGCATACCACCTCCACGACAAAATAAGGATTTAGTTTTTGAGTTCATTGCAAACAAACCGCAGAGCACGCGCGTCGAGGGATGATTTGGTCTTGTCACAAAGTCAGGTGCGGTCCCTTGTAAGCCGGCGCCGGTCTTTCTGCCTGATCGCAGAACGTATGCCGCACCACTCAATTATCATACGAATTTTTCCAGGTTTGAACCTCTGCGTACTCTGCGATCATGGCGCTCGAACAGTCTTTTTGCAGCAGAATCAATTTTACCCTGACTCCTGCACTTGAATCCAGGCCTGCATCAGACCATTCGCCACCTGGGAGTGCGGACGTCTCATCCGCCCCTGGGAGTGCGGATGTCTCGTCTGCTCCTGGGAGTGCGGATGTCTTGTCCGCCCCTGGGAGTGCGGATGTCTCGTCTGCTCCTGGGAGTGCGGACGTCTCGTCTGCTCCTGGGAGTGCGGATGTCTTGTCCGCCTCTGGGAGTGCGGACATCTCGTCTGCCTTAACAGTCCAGGGTTGATTCTATTCCTTGCCTGAGCGATCTTAGAGTATACTCCAAACCATGCAACGCATTCCTTTTCTTGATTCCCATACTGGCGGCGAACCGACCCGCCTGCTGCTATCCACTCCCTTCGATCTGGGCGGCGGAACAGTGGCTGAACAGTTAACCGTGCTCCGCACCCGCTACGACTCTCTGCGTCGTATGGCGATCAATGAGCCGCGCGGCTCGGATGTGCTGGTGGGAGCGCTACTGGTCCCGCCAGCGGACCCCACCTGTCTGGTTGGCGTGATCTTTTTCAACAACGTCGGCTACCTGGGCATGTGCGGACATGGCACCATCGGCGTGGTGGCCTCGCTAGCCTATCTCGGCCGCATCCGACCCGGGCCGATTCGCCTGGAGACGCCGGTCGGGGTGGTGGAGGCCACTCTGCATGATCCCCTCTCTGATGGCTATCCCAATCGCGTCTCCGTGCGCAATGTGCCGGCCTATCGCTATCGTCATCACGTAGCCATCGAAGTAGACGGGCGGCTGATACATGGGGATATAGCCTGGGGAGGCAACTGGTTCTTCCTGGTGCACGATCACGGCCTGGATGTGTCACCGCGTAACCTGGAACGTCTGACAGATTTTGCCTGGAAGGTGCGTCAACGTCTGGTCGAACAGGGGATCACGGGTGAAGGGGGCGCTGAGATCGATCATATCGAATTGTTTGCCCCGGCTGAGCAAGCCGATAGCCGGAGTTTTGTGCTTTGCCCTGGTCGGGCTTACGATCGCTCTCCTTGCGGAACCGGCACCAGCGCCAAACTGGCCTGCCTGTATGCGGATGGACATCTCTCTCCCGGCCAAGTGTGGCGCCAGCAGAGTGTGATCGGCAGCATATTTGAGGGACAGGTGGAAGTGATCGAAGGGCAGATCGTCCCCACCATTACCGGCGAAGCCTGGGTGATGGCCGAAGGTCACCTGCTGATTGACGCGCGGGATCCCTTCGGCTGGGGCATCGCCACCGATCGCCAGATTTCTCTGGAGTCTGTGTCATGAAGCGGGATGTCTTGATCATCGGTGGTGGCGCCATTGGCTTGCATGTGGCCTATTTCTTGCTCCGTTCCGGGCGGCGAGTGGCGATTTTCGATCAGGGAACGATAGGCACCGGGAGTTCGTCTGGGAATGCCGGTCAGATTGTGCCCAGCCACATTGTCCCTCTGGCCGCACCGGGGATAATCTCGACCGCCCTCCAATGGCTTCTGGACCCGTACAATAGCCCGTTTGGGCTAACCTTGAGTCTGCGACCCTCGTATCTGCACTGGCTGATACGTTTTGCGCTTTCGTGTAGCCAGGATAATGTACGGCGTGCTCTGCCGGCTCTGAAATGGCTGGGAGTGCTGAGCGCTGATCTGTTTGCCCAGGTCATCGCTCAGGAGGGATTCGAGTGCCACTATCGCCAGAAGGGGGTGCTGTTCCTGTATCAGACCGAAGATGCCTGGAAAGGCGGTCAGCACGAGGCGGAACTATTACGTCAGCACAACCTGGCCGCCGAAGTGCTCTCAGCCGAACAGGTCCGTGAACGGGAGCCGCTGGTGCGTCCGCAGGTCATCGGTGGGGTACACTTCCTGACCGACGCCTCCCTGCACCCCGGACGTTACCTGCAGGCGCTCAGGCAGCGGGTTCACGAGTTGGGGTCAGAATTGTTTGAACACCTGCCGGTGAAGAAACTGGAAGCCGATCATGGCCGCATTCGCCGGGTGCGCACCGAACGCGGTGACTTTGAGGCTGAAGCCGTTGTGCTGGCTACGGGAGCCTGGGCGCCCCGCCTGGCCCGTGACCTGGGCTTAACTCTGCCCATTCAGCCGGCTCGTGGCTACAGCATGACCATGACCGCTCCTACCACCATGCCCCGTCAGGCCCTGCTCCTCGGCGAGCGGCGGGTAGCCGTGACCCCGATGGGCGACCTGTTGCGCTTCACCGGTCGCCTGGAACTGGGTAACATGTCTCTGCAACCCGACCCGCGCTGGTTGCAGGCCATTGAACGGGCGGTGCGCGAATACATTTATCTGGATGAACACCTGGATGTGCGCGAAACCTGGGCCGGCCTGCGCCCGGTGACGCCCGATGGAGTGCCCCTGATCGGGTTTGCGCCCGGATACTCCAACCTGGTGATCGCCACTGGCCATGCCATGCTGGGTCTCTCCCTGGGGCCCGGCACCGGCAAACTGGTGGCTGATTTATTGAACGGCACCCTACCGGACGTTGACCTGCGACCCTTCAGCGTAGATTTTCGTGAACGTCGGCGGGTCTAGAGTATACTCATCACCACCATGTCTTCCTTTCGCTCGTTCCTCCTATCCAATCTCGTCCTGCTTCTGCTTGGCTGGGGGGGGCTGTATGTTCTGGTCAACTACACCCTGCCCACGGTATGGCCGCGTTGGGGGTTTTTTGCCCTGCTGGTGATCGCCCTGACGGCCACGGCTTTCCCGCTGATGTATCTGATTTCCACGCGTTTGAGCAACGAACCTGTTGAACCGTCTGTGGTGGTGCGTCGTGCCCTGTGGGTAGGAGTATATGGTGCGGTGCTGGCCTGGCTACAACTGGCCCGCCTGGTGAGTCTGTATGTGATCGTTGGCCTGGCAGCTGGCCTGATCCTGATCGAATCCCTGCTGCGTCTGCGAGAACGCGCCCTCTGGCAGGCTCCGGAAACTCCCGATGACGATCGATCTGCGTGACCTTCCTTCGGTGGAACGACTGCTCCAGACATCGCCCTTGCGAGAACATCTCCTCCGCTACGGGCGCCCTCTCACCCTACAGGCAACCCGCTTCGCCCTGGACGAGGCGCGGGCCGCGGCCCAAACCGGCGTGGACCTCCCCTCCCAGGAGGACCTGATCGCCCGCATCCAGGCGCTCCTCGAGGCGTGGACTCGCCCCTCGCTCCGGCCGGTTATCAATGCGACTGGCGTGATCCTGCACACCAATTTGGGCCGCGCGCCTCTGAGTCGGGCGGCCCTGCAGGCCATGCTGGAAGTGGCCCAGGGCTATTCTACGCTGGAGTTTGACCTGGAAAGAGGCCAGCGAGGCTCGCGGCAGGAACATGTAGAAGGCCTGTTACGACGTCTCACCGACGCCGAAGCCGCCCTGGTGGTGAATAATAACGCCGGAGCCGTGCTCCTGGCGCTTTCGGCCCTGGCGCGTGGCAAAAAAGTGGCCATTGCTCGCTCGCAACTGGTGGAGATCGGCGGCGCATTCCGTGTGCCTGACGTCATGAAACAATCCGGTGCCAGGTTGTTTGAAGTGGGCACCACCAATAAAGTGCGCCTGAGCGATTATGAGGAGGCCATTGCCCAGGGGGCAACGGTCATTTTGCGAGCCCATCACTCGAATTTCAAGATCATCGGCTTCACCGAGGAGCCCGCCCTGGCGGATCTGGCCGATCTGGCCCATCGCTATGGCCTGCCGTTGCTGGATGACCTGGGCTCAGGTGCCCTGCTCGATACGGCCCAGTTTGGCCTGGGACATGAGCCGATGGTTCAAGAATCGCTGGCGGCTGGGGCAGATCTGGTGTGTTTTTCGGGGGATAAACTGTTGGGCGGGCCGCAGGCTGGCATTCTGGTCGGCCGGGCCGATCTGATCCATCGCCTCAAGAAGCATCCCCTGGCACGGGCCTTGCGGGCAGATAAACTCTGCCTGGCCGCGCTCCACGCGACGTTGTTGCACTATCTCAAGGATGAGGCGATCCGTGAGATTCCGGTCTGGAGGATGATCTCCGGGTCCGCCGAGCAGGTTCGGGTCCGGGCAGAGGCGTGGCGAAGCCGCCTGGGGCGGGGAGAGGTGCTCCGGGCGGAGTCTACGATCGGAGGCGGCAGTCTGCCCGAGGAGGTCCTTCCTACGTTTGTCCTGGCTTTGAAGGTGAAACATCCCTCTCGTTTTGTGCAGCGGTTACGGAAGGCTGATCCGCCGGTGATCGCCCGGATGGAAAACGATCGGGTGTTGCTGGACCCGCGCACGGTGTTGCCCGAACAAGAAGAGACGCTCTTGACTCTGCTGTATTCTTTGCTCAAGGAGAACCAATGAAGTCAGATTTGAATGCCCTGATGGACGCTCGCAACCTGGACGCGTTAATGGTGTTCGGCCATGCGGAACATAATCCACCCATGTATTATCTCACGGGCGGTGGTCATGTGAATCATGCCACGTTGATCTGGCCACGAGGTCGCCAGGCGGTTCTGTTCCACAACGATATGGAACGGGAGGAGGCGGCCCGGAGTGGCCTAGCGTTGATTTCGTATAGTAAATATGACTACGAGGCCTTTTTGAACCAGGCCCAGGGCGATCAGATGCAGGCCAATGCTTTGCGCTATCGTGCCATGCTCGAAGACCTGGGCCTGACTGCCGGCCGGGTAGGGGTGTATGGGGTGTATGATGTGAGCGTCGTGTTTGGCCTGCTGAGCCGGCTGCAATCGCTGTTGCCTGGCCTGGAGTTCGTAGGAGAGCCGCGCGAGGACTCCATCTTTTTGCGGGCTATGGAAACCAAAGACGCGGAGGAGGTCGAACGCATCCGTCGCATGGGACGGGTGACCACCGCCGTGGTGGATCGGGTGCGGGCGTATCTCACGTCTCGCCCGGTGGATCGCTCTGAGAGGTTGCTGAATGAGGAGGGTCAACCGCTCACGGTGGGGGAGGTACAGGGCCGCATTCGGCGATGGATCGCCGAGCAGGGGGCTGAGTTGCCGTCTGGGTTTATTTTTGCCATCGGCCGCGAGGCCGGCATTCCTCATTCCACGGGAAGCCCCACCGAACCGATCCGTTTAGGGCAGACGATTGTGTTTGACCTGTATCCGGCCGAGGCGGGTGGAGGCTATTACTATGATTTTACGCGTACCTGGAGTCTGGGCTATGCCACGCCCGAAGCGCAGGCGATCTTTGACCAGGTGAAGGAAATCTACGACCGCCTGCTGGGCAGTTTTCAGCCTGACCAGCCGTTCAAGGAGTATCATCGCCAGACTTGTGAATACTTTGAGTCGCAGGGACATGCCACGCCACTTCACACCAGGGCGCCTCTGGAGGGATATGTGCACAGTCTAGGGCATGGGGTGGGGCTGAATATCCACGAGCGGCCGTTTAGTGGATTGAGTAGCAGCGACGATCAGCGGTTGCGCCCTGGGGTGGTGTTCACCTGCGAACCGGGGTTGTATTATCCGGAGCGCGGTCTGGGTGTGCGCATTGAGGATACGCTATGGATGCGTCCGGATGGGTCGGTGGAGGTGCTGGCGCCGTATCCGTATGATTTTGTGTTGCCAGTGGGAGGTGTTGCAGAGGAGAGTATGGCATGAAACCGGCTCGCATTCTGGCCATTGAAACGTCTTGCGATGAGACCGCCGCCGCAGTGGTGGAAAACGGTCGGGTGATGCTCTCTTCAGTGGTGGCCTCGCAGATGGATTTGCACGCTCGCTATGGCGGTGTCTATCCGGAAGTGGCTTCGCGTCAGCATGTGCTTTCTATCGTCCCAGTGGTGCAGCAGGCGCTGAATCAGGCCCACGTGACGTTGAGCGAGGTAGACGCAATCGCCGTTACCTGTGGCCCTGGCCTGGCCGGCTCACTGGTGGTGGGGGTAAACGCAGCGAAAGGCCTGGCTCTGGGAGCGGGACGTCCGCTGGTGGCGGTGAATCATCTGGAGGGGCATATTTATTCCGCCTGGGTGTATGAGGCCGGAGAGGTACCGTCTCCTGAACCACAGTTTCCGTTGCTGACTTTGCTGGTTTCAGGTGGACACACCGAGTTGGTCCTGATGCCCGATCATCTGACTTATCGCCGCCTGGGAGCCACGCTGGACGATGCAGCCGGGGAGGCTTTCGATAAGGTGGGGCGCCTGTTGGGGTTGCCTTATCCGGGTGGCCCGTCTATCCAGAAAGTGGCGGAGGAAGGCGATCCGCAGCGTTTCCGTTTTCCCCGGGCTCGGCTGGAGGGCACCTGGGATTTCTCGTTCAGCGGGTTAAAGACTGCGGTTCTTTATGAGGTGCAGAAGTTTCAGAAGGCCAACCGAACGTTGCCGGTTGCCGACCTGGCGGCTTCGTTTCAGGCCGCTGTGGTGGATGTGCTGGTGGAGAAGACGCTGGCGGCGGCGCGCACCTTCGGGGTCAAGGAAATCGTCGTGGCGGGCGGTGTCTCGGCCAATCGGGCATTACGCCAGGCGTTTCGAGCGCAGAGCCAGTTTCCGGTGCGCATTCCCCGGCTTTCATTGTGCACAGATAACGCGGCCATGATCGGTGCGGCCGGATATTTCCGTTTTGTTCAGAGCCATCTGGCTAGCCTGGATGTGGACGTGCAACCCACCTGGCCGCTTGATTCCGTGGGGTGAGATAGGTTGAGACAATAAGAGTCCACCGTAAAGATGTGGCTTTTCTCAGCGGCTAGGGCTTTTGAAAGTTCTAATCTTTGGGCCTTTCTTACAGTTGCCGTGACTCTCAGTACCATAAAATTGTACCGCCGACCTATGCCTAGCGGTACAAAAGGAGGTGGAACATTAAATCTTTGAAAAACCCTGCTCAGCGGCCTCTGGGCTCTCTGCGGTGAAAACTGGCACACTGTGCGTTCACCAACACACTGCAGGGAGACTGCTCAATTCAGGTTAGCGTACAAAGTATATTCCCAGATGGTTGCACACCACCCGCTCTCGCCCGGGGATATATTGATCGATCGGGGAGTTGAGCACGCGCGGCTGACCATCCCTGCCGCGAATGACCATGGTGGACGAACCGCCACCATCCAGGTTCATGGCGTTGTAGGCACCCAGGCTGAGCAAGAGTTCTGCCAGTTCACGGAGAGTGATGCCCTCGCTGTAGAGGGGTTGACGTCCATCGACCACGACCAGATACAGATAGCGACCGTTTTTGGAATAGCCCACTGCCGTGCGAGGATGCAAATCCGTATCGTTCAGGTCACCCACAATAGAGCCATTGATGATCAGGCGTGTTTCTCCGGAAATGGCGTTGTAGGGGCGGGAAGGAGCGTCGAAAGACAGGCGATTGCGGGAGGAGATATAGAGCGTGGGCACAGGGAGATCGGTGCGCCAGTAGACCTTGCCGCGTGAAGCCGCAGTGCCGCGCGGAGCGAGTGGGTCTCCGACTCGTGGGTAATAATCCAGAGGACCGCGCGACCACCAGGGAGAACAACCATCGCCGTTTACGGCAATATCCAGGTCGAATTCCTGCAGAAACTGGGAGGTGGTGCGGCCGCGTAGCGGCAGGTCACTGCCTGGATCGTCCGGTGGAGTGACCAGGAAGCGCAGGCCATTGGTGCGCAGATCGATGGTGAGAAGGTGAATGATCATCGGCCGTGGGGTCAGGCGAACGCTGCGGCGATATTCCACCCCAGGACGCAGAGTTTGCTGCGCTGGAAGAGGGGCAGGCCGGCCGTGGAGATACCCGATCACGGCCAGGATACCCACCACAGTCAGGATACCCAGGAAGATCAACCCTAGGGGCAGACAGGATTTCTTCATGGGTTGGGCGTGTTCCCGTCTTCCAACAGGCGATAGAAGAATTCGGGCAGGGCAAAGGCGGCGCGATGGATATCCGGATTCAGATAATACATTTCGCCCGGCGGATAGGGACGATTCAGGCCGTTTTGCCACGGTATATCAGACATATACAGGAAGCCCTGGCCCCCGCCAAGATAACTGGGGACATGGACATAATAATAATCCACGTGGCGGGCCAGGGTTCGCGCCGCCCGATAGACTTTCCTGACCAGGTCGATCTCAAAGACCGGATGTTCGCATTGCATGGCGATCGCGCCCCCTGGATTGAGAGCATTCCACATGTGTCTCAAGAACTCGGCGCTAAACAGGGGCTCAGCCATGCCGATCGGATCGGGAGTATCAGAGACAATCACGTCGAAGGTGTCGCGGGTTTGCTGGAGATATTCAAAGGCGTCCTGGATGATTAACCTGGTTTTGGGATGTGACCAGGGGTCGCCAAACGCCGGGAAATATTGCCGGCAATAGGTGACCACTTTCTCGTCCAGTTCACAGACCACAACTTCTTCGATGGAGTCGTAACGTAAGAGTTGTTGCAAGGAACCACCGTCTCCCCCACCGACGATCAGCGCCCGGCGTGGATTTTCCACGGCCAGCGCCGGCACGTGGGTGATCATCTCGTGGTAGCCCAGGTTGTCTCGCTCGGTCAGTTGAACCACACCATCCAGCAACAGGACATTGCCGAAGAATTCGGTTTCGACAATCTGGAGAAATTGATAAGGGGTCTGTTCTTCCACCAGGACGCGTCGAACACGGAGACTACGCTGAAAGTACGAATGAAGGGTTTCCGTGATCCAGATGTTATTCATAGTGTCTTATCGGGTGAAGGTGATTTCAAAATGAATCCGCCGGCCAGGATACGCAAGGCTGCGAAGGTCATCAAGCCTCCCGTCAGGCCTAACCCGTTTGCTATGACTGGTCCGAGAAACGAACTGAGCAGCAGGGCGGCATTGAGAGCCATAGTATACCATGCCAGATGGGCAGGCCGGTCGTGTTCTGGCGTGTTCTCCAGCAGATAGTTGGCATAGGCGCCACCGGCCAATCCCCATGTAAAGCCGCCCAGTAAGGAGATCAGATAGTAGTGCCATACCTGATGGGAGAGACTCAGCCCAAAGGGATAGAGAGCCATGCCGATCATTCCCCAACCAGTGGTACGGCGATGACCGATCCGTCGCACAATGTGGGCCAGGCGCGCCGAGGAGATCATCGAGGTCAGGTAGAACAGGGCTGTGCCAGTGCCAATGTGATTGTCGTTCAAGCGTAACACATTCACATTATATAGAGGATAGATAGGTGAGGCGATGTAATGGCTGAAGTGAAACAGAAACAGGCCGATTAACGTGATCCGGAAAGGGGTCTGGAAAATATCCAGGCGCAGTGCAGTCACCCAATTCCATTTTCCTGGTCTCTGGTCTGTTTGGGACGGCACGGTGGTCTTTGGGGGGCGATCTTTTTTCAAGGGGCGCACGAAATACAGATGAAGAGTGCTCATCGCCGCGCCAACGCATCCGAGGGCAAAGACGATCTGGTATCCTGTTGGGAACGGCATTGCTTTCAGGATATAGCCACTGGTCAAAGAACTGAGAATATAGGCGATCGAGAGCATGGCATTACGAATGCCTGCCACGCGCGCTCGATATTGCTCGGGAACAGCCTCTGCAAATAGGGCATTGAATCCCACTCCCAGCGGAGCCAGCGGAATGGCCATCAAGAACATTAACACAATCAGGGCCTGGATCTGTCCCTGCTCATCGAACAGCCAGGGCAGGGGAATCCACAGAACATATCCCAGTCGGTGAAACACAGATGACCAGAATACCGCCAGGCCGGTGCTGCGCTTCTCCACCCAACGACCAGCCGGGATGGCGATCAACAGATTGACTACCGCAGTGGAGGCGCTGATCAGGCCGATTTGAAAGGCCGAAGCACCCAGGCGGGCCGCATAGACGGTCAGAAAATTGACGGCTGAACCGCTCAGGATACCAAACCAGGCAATATCCATGTAAAGGTGCCAGAAGTTGGCACGATAGGCGTATGGCACATCAGAGAGACCCAACAGGCGCGAAAGCATAGGGCACGCTCACCAGAAACCAAACTCCCCGTCGAGCGGGGAGTTGGCTTTACTCTTTCGTCTCCCTGGAGGATGGGGTGTCCTCCTCCGGCTTCCCGCCCAATCCCTCGCGGAAATTGCGGATCGCCTGACCTAATTCTCCGGCGATCTTTCCTATCCGACCTGGGCCGAAGATCAGCAACACGATCACCAGCACAATCAGGATCTCGGGCAAACCTAAACGGGGAAACATAGTCACTCCTTGTGTGGATTTGGGAACGATTCCTTATACCTAATTCGTAGCCTCAACAGAAGACCTGGACTGTAGGTCTGGTCTGTCCAGCATGGGGCAGGGGTCTATCCTGCCTGCCTTGAGGGAGTGCAATGTTTACCACTCACCCTGCGTGCAGGCAGTTCCTGGACAGTCTAAATGTACCACAAAATCTACAGAATGGTTTGAGGATTCTGCCTGGGATTTTCCATTCTCATGCCCAGGGTTTTTCAATCATCTGACACAACGGCAGGGAAAGCCATTGAGTGTGCCGCTGAAAGGCAGCTTCCATGGTCAGTCGTTCACATGAATTAAGGAAAAGTTTTTGTGCGGAGTGTATGGCTGTTGAAAAGCCCTGTTCTCGTGCCGGGCAGCCCTTTCAGTTAGTGCCTTACCCTGTATAATTCGAATATGTGATTTCATTCCCTTGTTGAGAGGTGGTTATGGACATGGAATATCGTCGTCTGGGACGTGCGGGCATCAAAGTCAGCCTGCTCTCCCTGGGATCATGGGTGACGTTTCACCATCAGTTAAATCTTGATGCCGCAGTCGAACTGATGCAAACAGCCTATGAGGCCGGTGTAAACTTCTTCGACAATGCCGAAGTGTATGCTTCGGGAAAGTCCGAAGAGATCATGGGGGAGGCTCTAAAGAAACTAGGCTGGCGTCGCTCCAGTTATCTGATCTCCACCAAATTCTACTGGGGATTACACAATGGGCCCAACGAACGCAACACCCTGAACCGGAAACGCCTGCTCGAAGGGATTGACGGTTCTCTGCGCCGCCTCGGCCTGGACTACGTGGATATTATCTTCTGTCACCGTCCTGACCCGGAGACGCCCATCGAAGAAACGGCCCATGCCATGCACGACATCATCCAATCCGGGCGTGCCCTCTACTGGGGCATCTCCGAATGGAGCGCCGATGAGATTCGGGCTGCCTGGATGGTGTGCGATCGCTATGGCTGGCACAAACCGGTCACCGAACAGCCCCAGTATAACCTGTTCCATCGTCACCGGGTCGAGAAGGAATATGCCCGCCTGTACGAGGAGATCGGCCTGGGGACAACCATCTGGTCACCCCTGGCCTCGGGCCTGCTCACGGGAAAGTACCTGGATGGCATTCCCGAAGGGAGTCGGGGTGCGCTGCCGGGTTATGAGTGGCTGCGGGACTCACTTACAAATCAACAAAAATTGGCGAAAGTGCGTCAGTTGCTCCCGATTGCCCGTGAATTGGGATGTACGCTGGCTCAACTGGCTATCGCCTGGTGTGCCCGTAATCCCCACGTCAGCACGGTGATCCTGGGCGCCAGCCGGGTGGAACAGTTGCGAGAGAACCTTCAGGCTCTGGAAGTGCTCCCCAAACTCACTTCCGATGTGCTTGAGAGGATCGATCACATTGTAAGTGCCCTGCCTGCGCAAGAGTAGATCGCTTATTCCTCTCCCGCCAGCAATTTCAAGCGTTCCCAGGGTTTAAGGTTCTCTGCGTCAGCCAGCAAAGCCTTCAGTTCAAACAATTCATCTCGTAAGGCGGCCGCCCGTTCAAATTCCAGATTACGGGCGGCTTCTTTCATTTGGGCCTCCAATTCGGCGATGAGGCGTTTCATCTCCTCGCCAGAAGCCGGCTCACGTCGCCGCACTCGATATTCGCTGCGCCCTTCTGCCACTGCCTTTGCACCGATTTGTTCGGTCAGATCATGAATCGCTTTACGAATGCTGACTGGGGTGATGCCGTGTTCTTGATTGAACTGGATCTGTCTGGCGCGTCGGCGATTGGTCTCGTCTATGGCGCGCTGCATTGAGTCGGTGATTCGGTCGGCGTACATGATCACTTTGCCGTGCACGTGCCGTGCCGCTCGCCCGATGGTCTGGATGAGCGCCGTATCGGAGCGCAGGAATCCCTCCTTATCGGCATCGAGGATCGCCACCAGCGAGACCTCAGGCAGGTCCAGGCCCTCGCGCAGCAGGTTGATCCCGACTACCACATCGAACACCCCCAGGCGCAGATCGCGTAGAATGCCGACGCGCTCGATGGTGTCAATCTCTGAGTGCAGGTAATGCACTTTGATTCCCAGTTCGAGCAGATAATCTGCCAGGTCCTCGGCCATGCGTTTGGTCAGGGTGGTGACCAGCACCCGTTCTCCCACTTCCACCCGCGCTCGAATCTCTTTCACCAGATCGTCAATCTGGCCACGCGTCGGACGCACCTCCACTTCCGGGTCCACCAGACCGGTGGGGCGGATGATCTGCTCGACCACCTGTTGAGCCCGTTCCAGTTCGTAGGGTCCGGGGGTGGCCGAGGTGTAAATGGTGTATCCCATGTACTGTTCAAATTCCTCAAAGGTTAGAGGGCGGTTATCCAGAGCGCTGGGCAGACGAAAGCCATATTCCACCAGGGTCTCTTTGCGCGACCGATCTCCGTGGTACATTCCCCGAATTTGGGGAATGGTCATGTGGGATTCATCTATCACCAGCAGATAGTCTTCGGGCAGAAAGTCCATCAGGGTCCAGGGATGGCTGCCGGGAGGGCGGCGATCCAGGTGACGAGAATAGTTCTCGATGCCGGTGCAGTAGCCCACCTCTTTGAGCATTTCAATGTCGTAGCGGGTGCGTTGTTCCAGGCGTTGAGCTTCGAGCAGTTTGCCCTGACTTTTGAAGAAGGCAATCCGCTCGGCCAGTTCGGCTTCGATGTCGGCAATGGCTTCCTGGAGGGTCTCTGCGGCGGTGAGATAGGGTTTGGCCGGGAAGAGAGTAACCTGGTCAGGCTGATCGTAAATCTCACCACTCAGGGGATGGAACTGGACGATGCGCTCCACTTCATCGCCAAAGAAAGTGATGCGGTATGCCCGACGTTCTTCGTAGGCGGGCATGATCTCCAGCGTATCCCCTCGTACCCGGAAGGTGCCACCGCGCAGTTCCAGATCGTTGCGCTGGTATTGACTGGCGATCAACTGCCGGATCAGGAGATTGCGACGATGCTCCTTTCCGACCTGCAGGGTGACGACTCCTTTGCTGAACTCCTCTGGGGATCCCAGCCCATAAATACACGAGACCGAAGCGACGATGATCACATCCCGGCGGGACATCAGGGCCGTAGTGGCCGCCAGGCGGAGGCGTTCGATCTCTTCGTTGATCTCGGTCTCTTTTTCAATATACAGGTCATAGCGCGGCACGTAGGCTTCTGGCTGGTAGTAGTCGTAGTAGGAGACAAAATATTCAACCGCGTTGTTGGGAAAGAATTCCTTAAACTCGGCGTAAAGTTGTGCAGCCAGAGTCTTGTTATGGGCCATGACCAGCGTGGGCAGTTGCAGTTCCTGAATCACCGAGGCAATGGTAAACGTCTTGCCGGTGCCTGTTGCACCGAGCAGAACCTGGTGTCTCATCCCTTTGCGCACGCCTTCGACCAGTTGACGAATGGCTTCGGGTTGATCACCCATCGGTTGGAAGGGGGCTTTGAGTTGGAAGGGCATATCGCGGCGATCTCCTGAGCGAGCAAATCGGGCGAGAGAAGAGTCCGTTGTTCAGGTAGCCTGTACAGGGTCCGGTAAGAATCAGAGACCCGGTGATGTCTGATAAAGGGTGAACAGAACTGTAAACTTCTTTAAATTAGCGTGAGCAAATTCGAATTTTTGTTGACGTTGATCGTGCTTGTAAGTATAATCGTTATTTGGCCTATTTCAATATCAGGAGCGTACCATGAGCGAGACAACTGCGATCGAATTGAAACCAAAAACGAAACTTTCCGGCAGGGTGTTGAAAACTTCTCTGGCAGGGGCGATTCTGGATGTGGGGCAGGATCTACCTGCCGTGGTCCACATCTCGCAGATCAGCAAGGGGCCGATCAATCGCGTGGATGAGGTGCTGAAGCCGGGGCAGACGGTGGAGGTGTGGGTCAAGCGCGTCAGGAAGGATCGGATTGAAGTGACCATGATCGAGCCGCTGGCTTATGAATGGAAGGAGATCAAGCCTGATCTGGTCGTGACCGGCAAAGTGGTGCGGATCGAAGATTACGGTATTTTTGTGGACTTCGGCGCCGAGCGGCCGGGCATGGTGCATATCAGCGAGTTAACCCGTGGATATGTGAAACATCCCTCGGAGGTGGTCAAAGAAGGGGATGAGGTGGAGGCCAAAGTCCTGGAGGTGAATCGCAAGAAGAAACAGATTCGCCTTTCGATGAAGGCTTTGATGCCGGAGAAGATCGTGGTCGAGGAGGTTCCCGTTCAGGAGGGGAAGAAGGCTCGCAAGGGTAAGCGTGGCAAGAAGCAACAGGTACAGGTAAAGGAAGTGTCTATGCCTCAGTCGCAGGAATCGAAGTCGGAAGAGCCTGAGTTGACAGCCATGCAGATTGCCTGGCAGATGGCTATGGAACGAGCTCGCGTGCGCAATAAAGCTTTGCGCACCAAGCCATTGAAGTTGTCTGAGGAACAGGAGGAGATTGTCAGCCGCACGCTGGAAAAGCAACTTCCTGCCGGCGGATAAGCGATCCTGTCTCGCTCGATGGTGGTCAAAACACCCTGTCCGGAACAGGGTGTTTTTGTTTTCCCGGCTGGATTGTGCAGGCTAGGGTTTTGCATGGCCGGCCATAGGGGCGCCTTGGGAAGGTGGAGATTCACCCGCTGGTCGGTTCAGAGCACACCGATTGCTCTGCTGGCTGTGGCTGGGAGGTGTGGCGTTTCGATCAGAGTTCATCCTGCAGGCCGAACTCTTCACCAAACTCGCGCAGAAATTTTTCGCGATTGGCGGAGCGGGCCACTTTTCCGCTGGAGGTCTTGAGCACCCATTTGGGACCTACCAGGCGCAGGTAGCGCAGGGTGATGGCGGAGTTTTTGGTGACGTGTTTGCGGATGGCCTCGGCAATTCGTTCACGCTCTGCTTCGTCGTCTGTATCTACTTCGGCGACCAGAGCGACTTCTTCGGTTCCTTGAGCCGGATCAAAGAGGCCAAAGGCCACCGTCCGACCGGGGTGAACGCCGGGAACTTCGCAGGCCAGGGCTTCCAGGTCCTGGGGGTAGATGTTCTTGCCACCGACGATGATCATGTCCTTTTTGCGGCCGACGACAAACAATTCGTTGCCGACGATATAGCCGTAATCGCCGGTGAGATACCAGCCGCCGGGGAGGAAGGCTTGTTGGGTGACATCCGGGCGGTTGTAGTACTCGGTCAACATGCAGTTGGATTTCAGGGCGATTTCGCCGATCTGTCGCTCAGGGAGATCGCGGCCGTGAGGGTCTACGATGCGTATAGCCACATTAGGAAGCGGCTGACCACTGGACATCAGGTAGAGAAAAGGACGGGTATCCAGCGATGGCCGGGCCTGATGCTGTTCGTGGAAGGCCTGGCGATCGATTTTTTCTACGTGTGGAGGGCGGCTGAGGTCGTTTTGGGTCACAGCGAATACGTTTTCGGCCATGGCATAGCAGGTCTGCAGGGCTTCAAAGCGCAGGCCATAGGCTTTGAAGCGATCGTAGAACATCTGGTGACTTTCAAAGCGCACCGGCTCGGAACAGTTGATGATGGCGCGCCAGGAGGATAAATCTATCCCCTCCAGGTCACGATGGCGAATTTTCTGGGCGCAGAAGTTGTAGGCGAAGTTGGGGAGCCAGGTCAGTGTGCCGCGGTAGTCAGAAACGGCGCGCAACAGGCGCCAGGGGGCACGTACCCAGTCGAAGGGCGACATTTCCACGACATGGACACCACTCAAGATCGGCATGAGGAAACAGGCGATCAGGCCCATGTCGTGATAGAGAGGCAACCAGGAGACGATCACATCATCCCGGCTCAGGTGGATAGCCTGGCTATAGGCTTCGATCTGATTAAACACGGCTCGATGAGAGAGGGCCACACCTTTCTGCAGACCAGTCGTGCCTGAGGAATGCTGAAGCAGGACAATGTCGTTTTCATGACGCTGCAGGCCGGGCAGACACGCCCAGTCCAGGCCATCCTGGTGAGGTATCTGGCCGCTGACGAACACCTGTCGAACGGTGTTTTCGCTTTCGGTCATCAACGCCCGGACTTCGCTCTCAAACTCTGGATAGGTCACGACGCCAGCGGGTCGGGTGTATTTGAACAGGGCGCGCAGGTCGCTCCGGTAGCGCTCTGGGGAGAGTTTTTCGGTCAGGAAGGGCATGATCGAGGGAATGGCTCCCAACAGCACTGCTCCCCAGTAGGAATAGACCAGGTCTGTGCCATGTTGTAAGATGAGGATGATTACGTCGCCCGGCTGGATACCGGCCTGGGAATAGGCCAGGGCATAGTCACTGGAGCGTTCGATCAGTTCACGATAGGAAACGGCATGATCGGGTTGATGGGGATGTTGAAGGGTGATGGCAACCCGCTCTGGTTCACGTTCGTAGAAGGCACGCAGCACTTCACTGAAGTTACGATAGGGAAAGGCGATCATGATTGTTGCCTCGAGAGGATCAGACTGGCCAGTTGTTCAATGGTATCAAAGGTGGAGGCGTTGAGTTCAGTGTCAGCCAGGTGGATGCCAAATGTATCTTCCACAAACAGGGCCAGGTCTACCAGGCTGAAGGAATCAATCAGGCCGCTGGAGATCAGAGGTTCATCGGGTGAAATCGTTCGTTTGGGTTGTTTGAGGATTTTCTCAGCAATGAAGGTGGAAAGGGTCTGGTGGATGGAGG
>FWWL01000972.1_pt1 | contig 72623 bp, 62 predicted proteins | sample 2228331 | NCBI WGS metagenome assembly FWWL01 (sample SAMEA103939775, study PRJEB20133) | metagenome
ATTTCAACAGCAACCGGAAGGAGATACATCCCCGCAAAAACCATAATCGATAGAAAAAGCAAAGAGGCTGCCCATCAACTTATGGGACAGCCCCTTTTTTTATTTAGATTTATGTAAACATTAATCTGCCTACATTCTCGTCAAATACTCAAAACTACCGAAAATCTCTCATAATTGGTGGACCTGTTCATTGGATGATGGAAGGCAGATTCGTGTTCAATGTAATTAACTTGAGAAACAATGTCATTATTTAACATATTCGATATTAGCGTATCTGGTAGTTATGTATAAATCAACAAAACTCGTCTTTCTTCGCTAAAAACACCCCGTATTAAAAAATGAATAGCCTCGTTATAATGAAATAAACACCGCTACAATTAGTAGCAAGTATATCATCAATATCCCTTTGACTGTTTATGCAGGATAATGCCTATGGGCATTCATATATGGACGGATAATATATTAATCTATGAAAAAAAGGAGAAGGTTAAATGTTCGAGTGGGCAGGGTATACACACAAAAAAGTACGAAGTTTGAAAGACAAAGCAATAACGTTACTGTGGTACAAATTTATGTTTAATCGAATAGGTGCACAATCCATCATAAGTTCGCCTATCTATACTCATCATCCAGAATATATTAAAATCGGTGACGGAGTCTTTATCGGACCGTTCTGCAGGATTGAAGCTCATCCCATTAATCCTCGAACGTCAAGCCCAGTCCCGATACTTGAGATTGGAAATCGTGTCGTCTTCGGTCATGGAGTGCTTCTATCGAGCAGACACTCACTTGTGATTGAGGATGATGCATTGATTGCCGGAGGAGTGTATATAAGCGATAATAATCATTCAATTGTTCCGGATGGACCGCGATATTTGGATCAACCTTTAACGTTTGAACCGACAAGAATAGGCAAAGGAACTTGGCTCGGAAAAAATGTGTGCGTATTAGCGGGAACTAACATCGGTGAAAGATCGGTTATAGGCGCAGGCAGCGTCGTTAAAGGTATTATTCCACCCTACAGCATCGCTGTGGGGGTTCCAGCCCGTGTGATTAAACGATATTGTTTCAAAACTAAGCGATGGGTCTCGGTTCAAAACTGGGAGGGAGAAGTCGAAGATGCAATATTGAACGATAAAAGCGCAGACTTCTCAATTCCAGGATGATTGAAAATTTACTAAACTTGCTATTCATGTAAATTGTGTTTAATAACATTTCGAGCTGAAGTACCGGAGGGGCCTATCACTAAGGGCTTCTTCTTTTTTTTGGAGAGGTTATACGGATAGTCTTGTTTGTTCAATCGCATTTTGTAGTTATTCTCGGCAAATTGATTTATACCCATCATTTTGTTTAATCTCATTGAACTCTTCAAGGATTTCATCGTCATCGGACATATCAGCGGCAAGCTCTGCTACTTGTGCATCATAAGTCCGGTTTTCTTCTGTTTGATCATCTTGTTTATATTCGCTCATTGGTAAAACTCCTTTGTCCTTTATCAATACAAGGTTACACAATTTGATATCCGATTATTCAAATCGAACGCTATAACGGGTCATGATCAAGCCCTCCGAATGTAAATGTATACCGGAGTATACTTAAAATCGATTTTTCCTTGTTTTATACTTTCCTTGTCTTTGTTATTGGGAGGGAGGTAAGAATGACGAGAGCTACAACATAAGTGTTGACACTGCATATTCTGTCTGCCGTCGTATGGCTCGGTAAACCAAAAAAATTAAAAGAATACGGGAGAGTGTAAGGAAATGAAATTATCCGCGAAAAAATTTATGGTTTTCTTGTTGGCGATCGTCTTTGTGTTGTCATTCGTCGGAAGCGCATTTGCGGAAGAGTCGGCTTCCGGGCAGACATGGGACGTTTCTGTAGGTAAAGAAACGGGCGCTACTTCTCTGGACTCGATGTTTCCCAATGTCATCTACATTCACGAAGGGGACACGGTGAAATTCACGAACGGAGCCCAAGTTAATCCGCATACCGTGACCTTCTTAGCCGGAGCAGCTCCACTTTCTCCTTTCGATCCCAATAGCGCGGTTCCATCGGCTTCTAGCGGGGTGCAATGGAATGGGAAAGCGCTGCTCAACTCGGGCCAGCTTGATCCGGGCAAATCTTACAGCATCACGTTCACGGCCAGCGGCGCTTACCCCTATGCCTGCGTCTTTCATCCTCTTATGAGCGGAACGGTTGTTGTTATGCCGAAAGGGCATCCGATTCCAAGCTTGGCCGAGCAAAAGGCAAGCGCCAAAGCGCTGCTGGATGATCTGCTGGCTCAGGCAGACGCATTGACGCAAGCCAAGAAAGATGCAATCCATGTTCGAAACGACGATGGCACTTTCACCTACAAATTGTCCGTAGGGGTCGGACAACACGGCTTTATCACCAATCAAATGCTCCCGGAAACGGTCTTCATCAGTGAGGGAGATTCTGTCGAATGGCTTAACGACAATCATTACGAACCGCATTTTGTCACGTTCAACAAATCCCCCGATATGACTTTCTTCACGAGTGAAGGAGTTAATCCGATATTTCTGGCCCCTGCCGGAGGGAACAAGTTCGACGGAAGCGACTTTACGAATTCCGGTTTGATGATGCCGCAGCAGTCCTATAAATTGACCTTTACCAAAGCGGGATCCTACAAATATGAAGATACTTTTCACTCCGGCAGCAAGATGACGGGAACTGTCGTAGTCGCTCCCAAAAATACCGTTAAAGTTCTCGTCAATGGCAAACCGCTGCTGTATAAAGGTTCCCAGCCGCATCTGCACAACAATCGCGTCTATGCGGCGATCAATCCTGTTGCCGAAGCGCTGGGCGGTAAAGTCGAACGGAACGGCAAGCTGAACGCGATCGTGATCCAAATCGGCGGCAAATTCAAGCTGCCGGCCAAGTTGAAGAAGGTTCAGGGCGTTGCCGTTGTGATTAATGGAAAGCAGCTGCTCGGTAATGATTCGGAGCTGCACGTTCATGACGGTCAAAGCTATGTATCCCTGCAGGAGATGGTAAGCCTTCTTGGCGGTTCCTATAGCTGGGATGAAGCGACAAAGACATTCTCGTTGACCGTTCAATCCGGCGCCGCAGCGGACACTGGAACAAATTCGAACGCGCACGTGCATTAAGATGGGCAAAAGCTCGTTAGGGCTTAAAGTCATTACTGCCGGTTTATTGTTCTTATACGCCGGGATGGTGGACCTGCTGCAAGCCAACAATAGCGTTAAATACGTAGCCTCTGCCGCGGAAACGCAGGCTTTGAAGATATTTCATCTCTATGCGACCGACGGTTATTTAACTTTACCCGATGGAAAGCAGGTCTATGTATGGGGATACAGCCTGAACAATGAGAAAGGGACTGCCGTTTACCCGGCTCCGACTCTTGAAGTAAACGAAGTCGACCGGGTGGAAGTCACCTTGACCAATATCGGCCCGAAGAAAGAAGGCATCCGCAGGCTGGCGCATACGATTCATTTTCACGGGCTCGATACCGATCAGGCGAATGACGGAGTTCCCCATACTTCGTTGGGCATTCAAGTGGGCGAGAGCTTTACGTACCGCTTTACCGCTACCCATGCGGGCACTTATTTCTATCATTGTCATGTCGATACGGTGGAGCATTTGCAAATGGGCATGCACGGTGCTTTTATCGTCAAAGCGAAAGGCGGGGCTGACCGGGCTTGGACCGGCGGTCCCGCGTACGATAAGGAGTATACGTTTGTGCTCAATGAAATTGATCCGGTTTGGCACAAGGGTGTGGAAGAAGGCACCCTGTATGACCGGACCGATTTCCACCCCCGTTACTGGACGATCAACGGCAAATCTTTTCCAGATACTGAAGAAGATCCGGCCAGCACGATTACAGGCAAAGTCGGGGAAACGGTTCTCATACGCGTCATCAATTCCGGTTACCAGGCGCATTCGTTTCATATGCATGGGTTTCACTTCCAAGTGATTGCTTCCGACGGCAGACCGTTGCCTGCGGCGATAGAGAAGGATACGATCAATGTCGGTCCCGCGGAGCGCTATGATCTGCTTGTTACTTTCACGCAAAGCGGGGATTTTCCTTTTCATAGCCATAATATATTGGATAATACGAACGACGGCGTGTATCCGGGAGGCATGCATACGATGGTCAGCGTTGCTTCCGCAGGCAGCGGCAAAACGATCGTACTCACTCCGGGGGAAACAACTGCTGTTGTCGATGGGGCAGCCGCTCACATGGTATTGCCGCCGCAAATTATCGATGGCGCCGCGTTCGTGCCTCTGCGGTTTATCAGCGAGCAGGTTGGGGCCGATATTCATTGGATCGATGAGGAGAAATCCGTTGTCTACACGACTGATCATACGCAGATTCAACTGTGGATCGGTCAACGAATAGCCGTCATAAACGGCAAAACCGTTGCGTTGGAGCATCCGCCGGTCATTCGGAACGGCTCAACTTGGGTGCCGCTTCGCTTTCTCTCTGAGAACCTTGGCGCGACAGTCCGCTATGATCCGGCGGTACGGCAAATCACTATAACCTATAATCCAGTGGAACACTCCGGCAGTCATGACCACGGGAACTCAGTTGAAGAAGTGAAAGAAGACGGCCCGTCGGTGATGATCGATAACTCAACATTCTCCGTAAAAGAATTGAAAATCAAAGCCGGAACGGCGGTAACATGGATCAACAACGACAGCCAGATCCACACGGTGACGGAATTGAACAACTTATTTGACAGCAAAAATGTTGTACCCAAGGCACGGTGGAGCTTCACTTTTACCCAAGCAGGCTCTTATACGTATTACTGCTCCACACACCCCACCATGGAAGCGAAAGTGATTGTGGAATAATCGACCAACTTCTCCACGTCGATTACGAATATTATTTCTTTGGCAAGAAACGGACGACGTACTCGATATGTGGGGCTGTCCCTCAAGCAGATATTTGCTTTGCGGACAGCTCCTTTTTTCGTTTTCAGCGATTTGCCATGGAACAATATTGGTTTTTCCAACGTTTAGTAGTTAAAGGAGGAGGATTGGAAATGAAATATGTATTATCCTCATTAATACTGGTAATCTTGTTAGTGCCACTCAGGAGTATCTTAGCACCGGATATTTAAAAATTCAGAATACTTATTTCAAGGCAACAAATACAAGTGTGGTTATGAATCTAGAAAACTATGTAGTAGTTCTCGGAAAAGAAGAAATTCCTAGAAGGTTGTTCTTGAGTCCAAAATAAAGAAGGGCTTTCTCCCATACAGGGGAAAAGCCCTTTAATTTTGAAAATACGTAATATTAAAATTTTAGAAGATCAGCCGGCAGCCTGTCCTCATTTAAATATCGATTCGCTTATTGCCTAATTACTAATACGTCTCTTGGAGGACGGCCGGTACTTTGGATCCGCTCAATATCATCGAGCGAGAGTCTGCGGCCTACAAGGATAAACGAGGAGGTTATGTTGTTAAAGCTGCCCAGATTAGCTACGTTTTGAGTACCCCGAAATATACGGAATTCCCCTTGGAAGTTAAAACGGGAAAATAATACGAGAGTTACTTGATTTGGTTCGACGACATTACGGAGTCGGAAGCTAGAGAGTTCATTATTGAAACGAAACGCTCTTAAATCGCGGACCGCAACGCCTCCTCGCCTGAATCTGATGCGGCGTCCCGTGAAGTTTATACCCGAGAACAAAGAGAGTCTTACGTCTTCATTAGCCAAAACTATCACCCCTTTACTATTTGAGATGATATTAATATATGTTTGGCTTCTGAAAACGTTTGGACAAGTGATATCGTAAATAAGACTGTTTTATCGGATTCCGTTAAGTTTCCGGAACATCTCGGGCGTGATGCCTTCCGTCTTTTTGAACAATTGACCGAAGTAACCAGGCGTCTCGAAACCGACTCGGCGGGCAATTTCGACGATTCGGGCATCCCACTCCGTAAGAAGCAATTCCTTGCTCTTATTGATCCGGAAGAGATTGAGATATTCAATCGGGCGAATGTTCATGATTTGGCGGAACAACAGGCACAGGTGCTTAACGGAAACGCCTAAGGAATCAGCCAATTGTTCCAGCATAATTCTCTTGGGGTAATGTTGTTCGATGTAGTCGAAAACCGGTTGAAGCCGTTTGAAATTTTGTTCGATGGAAGGGTGCCGCACGGCGATGCATTTCATGATATCGATCATGAGCATGTACACGAGCTTGGAACATTCCAAGCCGGCCAGCGATTTCTGGGAAAGAGCCAGAGTAAGGGCGGCTCGCATGTGGCGGGTAATCACCTCGCCGCTAGTTATCTTGTACGTGCCCGTTGCCGTCAACCCGGCCAGACGGGACAGCGGCTCGGCCTGTTCTCCGGCAAAGTTTAACCAGTATAACTCCCATGGCTCCTTCACCGCACGATATTCATGAGGATCATGCGGGTAGAGGAACATCCCCGTGCCAGCCTTCACCTGATAACGGTGTCCGCCAGCGATAAATTCGCCTTCCCCGTCGATGCAAAATAAAAACTGGAACAAAGGATATCCATCCGGTCGAGAGATGGGTTCCTGATTGTCCCAGTGACCGGCTCCGACCATATACACAGGTAATTTCATTTCTATATCGGTCTGCATCAGAAATGAAAATCGTTGCATATTCCATCATCCTTATTATCAAATGCGAAAATCGTTACATAAATACGAAAATCGATTTCTATAAACTGCAAGCGATTCGCGATATAATTAACTATATTATCAATCATTCCATCTTACAAGAAGGAGCAGTCAAATGAGAAATTTGTTATGGATAGGATGCTTATCCTATTTGCTGATAGGGTTGGTTCACGTGGTTATGGGAGCGGTATTGGAAGAGTTGCTGCAGTATTATGAAAGAGATTACAGTGACGGCGGTCTGTTGATCTTCGCTCAATTCTTCGGTTTTCTTATCGGCGTTCTGACGATGCCTTGGTGGTCGAAACGGCTGGGTCGAAGGGGCATGATCTTGTTGGCATTCGGCGCATTAACCCTTGGGGAATCCGTATACAGCTTCCTGCCTGCGTGGGAATGGATGATCACGACCGCACCGGTCGCGGGGTTCGGATTCGGTATGGTCGAGGCGGCGATCGGATCTTTGATCATTGGGTTTGTCCATGAGAACAAGGCCGTCGCCATGAGCCGATTGGAGGTATTCTTCGGAATCGGGGCATGCGTCATGCCGGTGTTAGGCAGTGTACTGATTACGATGGATGTGTGGAAAATATCTTTTCCTATTTTGGCCGTCATGTCCCTGGGAATGCTTCTTCTCTGGTCGTTTACTTCTTTTGGATCGTTGGATAGCGTGCTTGCCAAACAGGATTCAGGTCAAGAGAACGGCGCTGCTTCCGGAGCTGACATTAATGGAGAGAAGGCGCCTTCCCTTTACGGTCGCAAAGGATTGTCATTGTTATCCATCATGGTGGTGTTTTTCGTCCTGTATGTTGGGATTGAGATGAGTCTGGTCAATTTCCTTCCCTCTATCCTTATCGAACATTCGGGTACGAATAGCGCGTTTGGAACGCTGGGTGTTTCCTTTTTCTGGATTGCGATGGTAATCGGACGTTTGTTCGCCGGACATTTGTCGGAAAAATGGGGGTATGGTCGTTATCTGCTGATAAACGGCTTCGGAGCGCTGCTCATTATGGCTATGATTCCGCTCATTACTGGGCTTGCCACAAGCTATTCACTCATCTTATTGCTCGGTCTCCTGATGGCCGGGCTGTTCGCGATCGGACTGATCTTCACGAATCAGATTCTTCCCGGAACCGCAGAACGAACCACGAGTTTGCTGATCGCAGCTGGGGGCCTTGGCGGAGCGTTGATGCCGCTGTTGACGGGTAAATTGATGGAGCAGTATAAATCCGTCTTTTCCATGTGGACGCTCATTAGCCTAATGGCACTCATGATGGCCATGTTGGTCATCACTATATGGTATTCGAATGCGAATCATTCTTCCGCAGGTACTCCTCGGGAGACAGGCCGATTATCGATCTGAAATCTCGGATGATGCATAATACGTTACTAAATGGTAACTTTTCAATTAGGGTTGGTAATTTATTTAATAAAAGGCGCTTGGGTTTCCATGCGTTTTTTTGTTTTTCTTGGTGGAGGGTTACTTAACGATCAACCACTGATTTTGAGATTGAGCAGAATTTACTGCCATCTAAATGTTATATTTTCTATCTTAAAAGCGACATAAACGTTCTAGTATCTTACAATTTGCAACAATATATTACATCGATCTCCCTTAAAACACCAGATTATCTTGATAACGATGAGAAAAACCGAAAATTTGATAGAAATATGACATATCATAGAAGAATTGTTGACATTAAAATAACATATTTGTATAATTTATAAATAGGTTAAATTTTCCTTTTTTTAACTGGCTTTTAACTTTTTAATTATATTATTTGGGGGGAAAAGTTTTGAGAAAAGCAAAGATAGCTCTAGCAATCTTCTCGGTTATTTTATTGCTTGTCGGCTGTGTCAATTCAAAGCCAAGCGCTACCACGTCTGCTGAGTCTAATTCGCCGTCCGCCAGCCCGGCCAAAGCGAAGGTAATCAATCTTGGCAAGGATGTAGAGCTTGCCTCCATGGACTCCGCCATTGCAACCGATGGCTTGTCGTTTGAGGTCATTGCCGCGACCATCGAAGGGCTGTACACGATTGACGCCGATGGTGTACCTCAATTTGCCATGGCAGAGAAGGTTGTTCTGAGCGACGATGGCTTAAATTACACCTTCACCATTCGCGATGCCAAGTGGTCCAACGGAACTCCTGTAACCGCCAAGGATTTTGAATTTGCCTGGAAACGTTTGGTCACTCCCGAAACCGCAAGCGAGTACAGTTTCATTATGGGCGTGGCCGGGGTTAAAAACGCCGATGCTATCGTAGCCGGCGAAAAAGGCATCGATGAGCTGGGCGTTAAGGCAACTGATGATAAGACGCTGGTTGTAGAGCTCGACCGTCCGGTCGCTTTCTTCAACTCGCTGCTGGCGTTCCCCTCTTTCTATCCGATTAACGAAGCTTTCTATAAGGAAAAAGGGGCCCAATACGCTTTGACAGCAGATGCGTTGCTGGCCAATGGTCCTTTCAAAATGAAAACTTGGGAAGTTGGCGGCACTACCTTCTATCTGGAGAAAAACCCGGATTATTTCGACGCTGGCAACATTAAAGTGGATGGTCTCAACTACAAGGTTATCAAAGACACCCAGCAATCGATTCTGGCCTATGAGAATGGCGATCTCGACTATGTTCTCCTCACCGGCGAACAGATTGTCAACTATCAGAAAAGCCCGGAGTATCACAATATTGTAGCAGGTTACCTTTGGTATCTGTCTCCCAATCAGAAGGTGCCTGGTTTAGAGAATCCGAACCTGCGTAAGGCTTTATCGCTGGCCTATGACAAAGAAGCCATTGTAAATGACATTCTGAAGGATGGCTCCATTGCAGCCAGTTTCGCCGTTCCTACACTGCTTGCGACTGGTCCAGACGGCAAGGACTATCGAGAAACCGCTGGAACCTATCCTTCCACCGATAAGGCCGAAGCGCTGAAATATTGGGAAAAAGCAAAGAAGGAGCTTGGCGTTAGCTCGATCAAGCTCGAGCTTCTGTTCGAGGATACGGAATCCGCAACGTTGGTTGCGCAGTTTATTCAATCGGAAATTGAAACCGCTCTGCCGGGTGTGAGCTTTGAGCTCAAGTCTCAGCCTAAGAAGAACCGGGTCGAGCTGATGCAGAACGGAGAATACCAAGTTGGGCTTACCCGATGGGGTCCTGACTATGCCGACCCGATGACCTATCTGGACATGTGGACGATCGGCAGCCCGAATAACTATGGCTTTTGGGAAAATAAAGAATATGACGAATTGGTCAACAGCGCCAGCAAGGGTGAACTGGCAAGCAAGCCGAATGAAAGATGGGAAGCCTTGAAGAAGGCTGAATCCATTGTCATGGATCAAGCGGTTATTTTCCCGGTCTATCAAAAGGGGAACGCTGTATTGATCAAGCCTGAGGTAACCGGTATTGAGTTCCATTCCGTAGGCGTTAACATCTTCTATAAGAGTGCCGCCAAAAAGTAACTTGCAGGCAGGCCTCCTTAACGATTGAAATGCAGCGTTAAGCTGTCATTAGAACTGCCGGATTATAGTGGCGGACTTTCTGCGACTGTAATCCGGTATTTTTGAACTATCAGAAAGCGTTTCTATGTCCTTATACTCATCTGATAGCTCGATACAAACGTATACTGCCGTCCAGGTGCAACAAACCGTGCGGCGCGCTTTGCGCTCGCAGGTTTGTTGGCACAAGGGACGCCGAAGCCGTTTTACTTGGGAGATGAATGTATTGAGAAGGTATGTGCTCAATAGACTAGGACTTGCTGTTGTTACTATCTTGGTTATTTTGCTGGTCCTGTTTCTTGTACTTGAGTTTATGCCCGGGTCTCCTTTTAACGATGAAAAGATAACCCAGGCGCAGAGAGCCTTACTGGATGCCAAATATGGATTGGACCAGCCAGTTCTAAATCGCTTTATCCATTATATCAAGGCCATGTTGACCGGTGATTTCGGGGTTTCTTATGTGATCCAGAAGAATATGCCGATATCCGCCATGCTGGAGGCTCGTCTTCCGGTCTCCATGCAGATCGGTGTCCAGGCAGTATTGCTGGGCACACTTATCGGACTCATTCTGGGCATTATTGCTGCCTTAAAACACAACAGCTTTGCCGATAACCTTACGACCTTTATTTCCGTTATCGGCGTCAGCTTTCCAACCTACGTGTTTGCTTTGGCTTTGTCTTATTTTCTCGGCTCAAAGCTGCAGTGGTTTCCGATCCTGTATACCGCATCAGAACCTTTTGTCTCCTCTATATTACCGAGCATAGCGCTCTCCGTGTTTACCGTGGCTACGGTTGCTCGGTTTACCAGGTCCGAAATGATTGAAGTGCTGGGCTCGGATTATATGCTGTTATCGGAAAGCAAAGGGGTAAACGGGCAAAGATTGATTGTCATCCATGCACTGCGCAATGCGTTAATTCCCATTATCACGGTACTCGCGCCGCTAGTTGTCCATTTGATGACAGGAAGTCTGGTCATTGAGCAGATCTTCTCTATACCGGGAATCGGCAGCCTTCTCGTAACCGCCATTCAGGTAAACGATTACAACGTCATTATTGCCTTGACCTTCATCTACAGCGTCATGTTTATTGCCGTCACGCTAGTAGTCGATATCCTGTATGGGGTTATTGATCCGAGAATCCGTTTGGCAAAGGGGGAGAAGCATGGGTAACCAGGTTCCGACGTTCGATCCGGGCGACTTTGAATTGGCAGATAATAGCGAACGGGTTCAAATCGATCACAATTATACCAGCCAATCCTATTGGAAGGACGCTTTTATTCGTTTTAAATCCAACAAAGGGGCTGTAATCGGGCTCATCATCATCCTGATCATTTCCTTTTTTGCCGCTTTCGGTCCGATGATGAACGAGCATACCTATAAATCGATTAATATTAAGCACAAAAGTCTGGCTCCTCGGATTGAAGGCTTTGAAAACTCGTTTATATTCAACGGAGTTGCCAACGGAATCAACTCCTATGAACAAAAGGGACTGGACGATGTCTACTATGTTTTCGGTACCGATACGCTTGGCCGGGATTTGTGGACCCGTACCTGGCAGGGCACGCGCATCTCGCTATATATCGCCATCATCGCAGTAGTCATCGATATGCTGATCGGCATGATTTACGGCCTGGTTTCCGGCTATTTCGGCCGCTCGATAGACAGTGCCATGCAGCGATTTATCGAAATTCTGAGCGGTATTCCACATCTGGTCATTGTGACCCTGCTGATTGTTATCCTCAAGCCGGGGCTTGTGACAATTACGCTCGCCATCATGATTACCGGCTGGATCGGCATGAGCAGGGTGGCCCGGGCGCAGATGCTTAAATTGAAGGAACAAGAGTTTGTCCTGGCCTCCAGAACCTTAGGCGCCGGTAACTTCACGATTATCTTCAAGGACATTCTCCCTAATATTTTCGGACAGATCGTCATTATGTCGATGTTTTCGATCCCGGTCGCCATTTTTTCGGAGGCATTCCTGGCTTTTATCGGTCTTGGCATTCCACAGCCCATGGCATCCCTCGGGTCTTTAATCAGCGAAAGCTTCAAGTCGATGACCATATACCCCTATATGATCGTAGCGCCGGTCGTTGTCCTCACCCTGTTGATGCTTAGCTTCAACCTCTTGGCCGATGGACTTAGAGATGCGCTTGACCCGAAAATGAAGGAAATGTAGGAGGGCGAACAAGATGAGCGAACCCGTGCTTTCCATTCGAAATTTATCCATATCCTTTCAGACTTCAAATGGCATGGTGAATGCCATTCGAGGCTTGGATCTGGATTTGCATAAGGGTAAAACCGTGGCTATTGTTGGGGAATCCGGCAGCGGTAAATCGGTTACCGTAAAAGCCATTATGAGAATCCTAAGCGGAAATCAAAAAATCAACTCCGGCTCTATTATGTTTAACTATGACAGCGGTGATGCCAAAATCAGTCAGGATTTATTGAAGCTGTCCAAGAAGGAAATGCGCTCCCGGATCAACGGCAGACGAATTGCCATGGTCTTTCAGGATCCGATGACATCGCTCAACCCGACGATGACCATAGGCAAACAAATTATGGAGGGTATGATCATCCACCTGAATAAAACCCGTGCCGAGGCTCATGAACGAGCCCTGGAGCTGCTGAGGCTGGTCGGCATCTCCGATCCGGAGAATCGAATGAAATGCTATCCCCACCAGCTGTCCGGCGGGATGCGGCAGCGGGTCGTCATTGCCATTATGCTAGCTTGCGACCCGGAAGTGCTGATATGCGATGAGCCGACTACTGCCCTGGATGTGACCATTCAGGCTAAGATCCTGGACCTAATTAAGGAGATTCAGAAGAGTACCCATATTTCCGTCATCTATATCACTCATGATTTAGGTGTCGTCGCCAAGGTGGCCGACTATGTTGCTGTAATGTATGCCGGCAAAATTGTGGAACGGGGCACGGTCAACGAGATTTTCTACGATCCCAAGCATCCCTATACCTGGGGGCTGCTTTCCTCCATGCCGGACATCGGCTCAGAGAACGAGAAGCTGTATACCATTCCCGGCAGTCCGCCCAATCTGCTCCATAAGATTGAGGGAGACGCTTTTGCTCCGAGGAATGTCCATGCCCTGAATATTGACTTCAAACAGGAGCCGCCCATGTTTAAAGTCACGGATACGCATTATGCGGCGACCTGGCTGCTGCATGAAAACGCGCCAAAGGTGGAGATGTCCGATACGCTGCGGCGAAGAATTGACAAGGTCGTAAAGGAGGCGGGGAGCTAATGGGAAGAACAACCCTCTTGCAAGTTACTGATTTAAAGCAGCATTTTAAAATGAGTAAGAAGTTTACGGTAAAGGCAGTGGACGGGGTATCCTTTGAAATACGCGAGGGAGAAACCTACGGGCTTGTAGGCGAATCCGGCAGTGGAAAATCCACCATCGGCAGATCGATCATTCGCTTGTACCAGCCAACCTCAGGCACGGTTACCTTTCAAGGCGTGGACATATCCGGACCGCTCAAGGAAAAGGAGCAAGTTCTGCTTCGCACCAAAATGCAAATGATCTTTCAAGACCCTATGGCCTGCCTGAACCCACGGAAAAAGGTCATCGATATCATCGCGCAGGGGCTGGATATTCATAAGCTATATAATACCAAGCAGGAACGAAAGGAAAAGGTCGACCGGATACTGGACAAGGTCGGTCTTTCCCGGGAGCACACCAACCGCTACCCCCATCAATTCTCGGGAGGGCAGCGCCAGCGCATCGGCATTGCTCGGGCACTGATTATGGAGCCGAAGCTGATTATTGCCGATGAAGCCATCAGTGCGCTCGACGTCTCCATTCAGGCACAGGTGGTCAATCTGATGAAGGAGATCCAGGAGGAGACTAACACCGCCTTCTTGTTCATCGCGCATGATTTGTCGATGGTCAAATATATATCGGACCGCATTGGGGTGCTGCATCTGGGTAACTTGGTTGAAACAGGAACCACCCAAGATATTTTCGATCATCCGATCCATCCGTACACCAAATCCCTTATATCGGCAATCCCTCATGCCAATCCGATCAAGGAAAAGAAGCGGGTGGCCATTTCGTATGATTATGCAACCAGCGGAGTCGATTATACCAAAGGCATCCAGCAGAAAATCTCCGATTCCCACAGCGTCTTGGCAACCGATGAGGAGTATAAAGCCTGGATTCATTGACCTGGCTTAAGTACTAGATACAAATTACTCCTAAGGTAACTGTAATATACTATTCAGAATTGTTAAAATATTAGTAACTTCACGAGTTGGCTTCTATTTACCACTCTTATAATGGGAGGAACTAAAGATGGAGCGACATGTACATGTGATTCCGTTTCAAGTGATTGAACATGCCGAAAAGGTCAATGAAGTTCCCAAAGGGGTGGAGATGATTCAGGCCCCGAAGATCTGGGATCAAACAAAAGGGAAGGGCATTACGGTTGCTATATTAGATACTGGCTGTGATATTACTCACCCTGACTTAAAAGAACGGATTGTCGGCGGAAGAAATTTCACGAACGATGATGGAGGGAACACTAGAGTATACAAGGATTACAATGGCCATGGTACCCATGTTGCCGGGACGATCGCTGCAACGGAAAACAATAGCGGTGTTATTGGTGTAGCTCCTGAGGCTAATCTGCTCATTATCAAGGTTCTTGATAAAAATGGTTCCGGTCAATATAAGTGGATCATTAATGGGATTAACTATGCAATAGAACAAAAGGTTGATATTATCTCTATGTCTCTTGGCGGTCCAGAGGATGTTCCTGAACTGCATGAAGCCATTCAGAAAGCTGTCACCAACAACATTATTGTGATTTGTGCCGCAGGCAATCAAGGTGATGGCGTTGATTCTACGGACGAATTCGATTATCCGGGTTGTTATAATGAAGTGATAAGCGTAGGCGCAATTGACTTGGAAAGACGCTCTTCAGATTTTTCAAATTCAAACAATGAATTAGACCTAGTGGGTCCTGGCGAGAAAATTTTATCAACCTACTTAAACGGCAAATATGCTACATTGAGCGGAACCTCCATGGCTACGCCGCATGTTGCCGGAGCTATGGCTCTCATTAAAGTTCTTGTCAATACAAGCTTCGAACGGAATCTCACAGAGCGGGAGCTTTATGCACAATTAATAAAAAGAACGGTGCCTTTAGGAAATTCTCCAAAACTAGAAGGCAATGGACTAGTCTACTTAGATGTAATGGACGAATTATCGGAAGTATTTAATAAACAATTTGTCGCTAAATTGCTGAGTGTATGAAGATGACTACGAAAGGGTATGACCCTCAGTTTCTTGGAACCGACTATGCCGTTGCTTTCCCAACATTGACGGGCAGGACGAGGAATGATGCGTTAAATGACGGAGAAATCTTTGACTTTACTCATTTCTCCCTCGTGATGAATAAGGAAACCAAATTCGCTATTTATTCCGCAGCTATTATCGACAAATCTAAACATCGTGATATCCAACGCGATAATGATGATTGGCATTACGATACCCGAATAGGCGTGCAAAATCAGGTTGGAAACGAATTGTACGAGCAGAACGATTGGGATCGAGGCCATTTGACCCGACGTCACGATGTATGCTGGGGGGAACAAGCGGAGCAAGCGAATCACGATTCTTTCTGTTGGGCTAACATTACGCTGCAGCACCATGAGTTCAACTCAGGAGTTTGGAATAAGTTGGAGCAGTGGGTATTGGACTATGTGGGACATGATCAAAAATTGATTGTCACCACAGGCCCCGTTCATAAGGATACGGACAGTGAGTATTGCGGAATACATCGACAGTCAGGGTGTAAAATTAAAGTGCCTTATGGTTATTGGAAATCGATCACGTTCGTCGATCAAGAGCGGAAGAAGACTCGCTCGTTGGCTTTTATCATCCGGCAGTACGATAACACGGAACAAAATGCGAACAGCGGGCTCAAGCCGTTGAAAACGTATCAGGTCCCGTTAACGACTGTGACGAAAGAGACGGAAATCGAATTCGACCACAAGCAATACGATTCGAATCCATTGTTCTTCTTCACAAATTCGATAACGGAAATTAGAGATATTCAAACCCCTGAAGCTTATCTTATTGAAGAGAAGTCGGATTTGATCGTAGATCGTATTTTTTAGAATAAAAGATGTGCCCTCGTACCGATGTGCAATTCAACGGAACGGGAGGGCCGAACAGGAGTCGCTGCCTCTATGGCTGCGACTCCTTACGCTCCTCCTGCTGCTTACGCCACCCGTACCGGGTCACGCCCCGCGGCTTGTACACCGACAGGATCATGATCAGAAGCAACACCACCAGACCGCCAACGGAATGGACTAGTGTGCTTCCCAGTGCGCGAAGATCGTCACTGGACGTTGTCATATCTGCTGCTACGCTTGCCATGTAGCTAATTGTCTGTGTCTCGTTCAGCAAGACGACGGTGGCAAGGATGGTTAGCAGGAGTTTAAACATAACCCAATAGTGCCGAAACAAGCCCCACGGGGTGCCCAGTGACACGATAAGCCCAGTTAGCAGCGAGGCGAAAGCCAACGGGACGATGGCCCACCAGATGATGAAGTCCATCCCGATATATGAGGCACGCAACGTCAGAGCATCCTGGTTGGTCAGAGCGGCGACGTCGAGAGCTAGGTAGGCAACGACCGCGCCGAGCCAACCGACCGAGACAGTGATATGCGCGGTAAGCGCGAACTTGCGGAGCCCGGGTGTCAAGGTCATAAGTGACCACCCCCGTGCGGTGTGTTTTCACCGGACGTGTGGCGACTAGGGCCGTGGCTGCTAGGGCCGTGGCCGGTGAAGCGCAAGACGACAAACGCCAGGACCAGGACGATGGCGATGATCCCAGTCACCTTCACCCAGCGCGGTATGCTTGGCGGTCGAACCTCGGTCGGCCTCACGCCGGTGTCGCCCTTGGCGTCGCTGCTTACGTCGGGTAATTTACTCATTAGAATTCTCCTCTTTGTTTTCATGATCTCTAAGTACAAGATCCAGTATAGCAATGTTTCATGAACAGCAGGTGAACGGCGATTCACTCTTTTTCAGGTTTATTAGACATGTTCGGAGTTATAGGGAGCGTAAAAGTGAAGATTGACCCATGTCCGACTTCGCTGTTCACGTGAATGGGGCTTTGATGGAGATCTAATATGTGCTTAACAATTGATAAGCCGAGCCCTGTACCTGCCTTTTTAGTTCGGGCTCTATCTGTTTTATAAAATCGATCCCAAATAAATTCAATGTCTTCTTGCCTGATTCCCGCTCCATAATCTCGAATAGAAACCACCGCTTGTTCTTCTTTTTTCAAAATCAATTCGACAGAACGATCAGGTAAGGAAAATTGTACGGCATTTTGAATCAAATTGACGAGCACTTGATCAATCCGATCCGGATCGGCAAATACGTGGATGTCTTGCGCTTCTTCAGATATCAATTCCACATTGACCCGGTATTTCACATATTCAGGTTCCATGCGAGCCACGACTTGGCGAACCAGTTCAGACACATTAAAGATTACGCGCCGGATTTCCAACTGCCCCGCTTCAATTGAGGCTATATCGAGAAGATCATTGACCAGCTTAATCATTCGCTCGGTTTGTTCATTCATGATCGTTAAATAATGATGCTTTCGTTCGCTTGGGATCGTATCATCCAGAAACGCCCTGACAAACCCATGAATCGAAGTAAGAGGGGAGCGCAAATCGTGGGAAATATTGGCAACAAAATCCTTTCTCATCTGATCCAAGCCGGCCAACTCCTGAGCCATATAATTGAACGTCTCTCCCAATTCTCCCAGCTCATCACGTGTCTTGATTATGACTCTTTGATCAAATTGCCCCCTAGCGATATGGAGGGCAATCCGATTCATTTCCCGAAGCGGGGCGGTATTTCTTTTAGAAAGGTAATAGGTAATTAACCCTGTAACGGTAATAGAAATAATAGAGGCCAGTACAAACAAGTACTTCATTTGGTGAAAATCTCTTGAATTTAGATGCAAGTCACTCAAATAGTTGTGAAACAACAAATAGGAAGCGATACCCAATACGAAATGAGATACAAATAATATGACGATACTCGTGATAAACAGCTTCCAAAAAACGCTTTTTCTTCGTTTCACTGGTTGTCCACCTCGAATTTATAGCCAACTCCTCTTATGGTTTTTACCATCCAATAAGGGTTGGAGTCCCCCAATTTTTCTCTAATCCGTTTGATATGCACATCGACCGTTCTCGGATCCCCATCATAATCCACCCCCCATAATTGATCCAACAGCTGCTGACGTGTGAACACTTGATTTGGATGCGAGGCGAGAAAATACAGCAACTCCATTTCCTTAGGCGTCAACACGATCTCTTGTTTATCACAGGTTACCTTGTATTGTTGGAGATTAATCTTCAACAAGGGGTGTTCAATTATCTCATTTGCATCTAACATCGGATTGGCTCGCCGCAGTACCGCTTTAATCCTCGCCATCAGTTCGTTCGGATCAAAAGGTTTAACCAAGTAATCATCCGTTCCTAGCTCGAAACCTTTTAGTTTATCGAAGTTTTCGCCTTTTCCGGTCAACATGATAATGGGAGTTTTATCGGATCTCCTTATTTCCTTGCAAACTTCCCAACCGTCCATTTCGGGTATCATAATATCCAGAAGGACAAGATCGGGAGGGATATCATAAAACATTTCTAATCCTTTCATTCCATCGTTTGCAATGTTAACCATATACCCTCTCTTTTCTGCGTATAAAGTGATTAACTCACATATATAAGGATCATCTTCAATGACTAGAAGTTTAACTTGCTTGTACATTCAACGGCCCCCTAATTCAATTACATCTATATTAGCATCTTTTTTTGAACAGAAAGTTAACAAATAAGATAAGCGTCCACGAACGGGCATAGTTCAATTTTTTTTGGGCCGAGATAAATACAACTTGCGCAACTTCTCCGCTAAGTCTTCGCTCCCCTAACCAAAGACAGGAGCACAGCATACACTACATCTATGCTTAATCCTAAAGGGGGAACCGCCTCGTGAGATATACGGTGCAATATATACCTCTTAGCAAGATCAGGCCCGACTTATCCGCCCGAATAACGCAGCGCGTTAAGGAACTGCGCAAAGCGGCGCAGGATTGCATGCATTTGTTGATTGTCCGAAAAAGCAGGAAACCGAGCGGTTACATCGTTATAAGCGGAGATACTCATTTTAAATATCTAAAAAACCATACGAATAAAAAATATGCGCCTTGTCTTGTGGACGAAAGTAATACTTCATCCGGTATTGCTTCGTTCATTTATCGTTTCAGGAAGCGAAAACTGCCTTATGATGTTCCATACATCAAGCCGGACAGTATCGCCGGCAGCAGTTGGTCTATCATAAATACCTTCTTAAAGCAGGAGCCTCGGTTTAAAAGTTTATCCCGCAGGCAGCAAATCAAAGTCATTCGACTCGGGTTGCAGTATAAGAAAACGACAATATCATCCATGAAAGCGAAAGTTGACGATTTACTACTAAAATAGGCTCAAGAACTAGTGCATAAAGTCCCATCCGAAGCGGTACCTGAGGAGCTTGCAACGATGCAGCTCCTCTTTCTTATGTGTGTCTAAGGAGGAACAGTCCTTACATATAATCAAATATCGGCAACGAGATCGAAGGAGGCTGTTACATGTTCTTCGATTTATCAGACAAACAGAAGATGATTCGTTCGAAGGTAATGGACTTCGCGAAACACGATGTAGAGCCTACCGCCGCGTTGCGTGATGAGGAAGAACGGTTTGATCGCGGACTGTTCGATAAGATGGGGCAGCTCGGATTGACCGGAATACCTTGGCCGGAACGTTACGGAGGGATTGGAGCCGATTACATCTCATATGTCATGGCGGTCGAAGAGCTGTCACGGGTTTGCGCTTCCACCGGGGTTATGCTTTCCGTGCATACCTCGCTCGTAGGATGGTGCCTATATACGTATGGGACGGAAGAACAGAAACAAAAGTATTTGCGGCCAATCGCGCGAGGGAAGAAGCTTGGCGCCTACAGCTTAACCGAAAGCAGTTCGGGCTCAGATGCCAAGGCGATGAGATCGACAGCGGAAAAGGACGACGGCTGGTATATATTGAATGGCAACAAAATATTCGTAACAAATGGGGGAGAAGCGGAAATCTACCTGGTATTCGCGATTACCGACTCCCAGCAAAGGAGCAAAGGATACAGCGCGTTTATCGTCGAGAAAGGAATAGAGGGTTTTGTTTTCGGCAAAAAGGAAAAAAAGCTGGGCATCCGCGCATCACCAACCCTGGAGCTTATATTCGATAATTGCCGTGTTTCGGAGGAAAACTTGCTCGGCAAAGAGGGAGAAGGCTTCAAAATAGCGATGTCTGCTCTCGACGGGGGACGCAGCGGGATTGCCGCCCAAGCATTGGGCATTGCGCAGGGCACTCTGGATGCTGCAATTGCCTTTGCCAAAGATCGAAAGGAGTTTGGCAAGTCAATCGGACATCGGCAAGCGATTGCATTCAAGATTGCCGATATGGCCAACAAGATCGAAGCGGCTAGGCTGCTGACTTATCAGGCAGCCTGGAGGGAAAGCATTGGTTTGCCTTATGGCAAGGAAGCCTCTATTGCCAAGCTTTTCTCCAGTGATACCGCTGTGCAAGTCACGATGGATGCCATGCAAATTTTCGGAGAATACGGATATATGAAAGCTTATCCGGTTGAGCGCTTTATGCGCGATGCGAAAGTGACGCAAATTTACGAGGGCACGAACGAAATCCAGCGACTTGTCATTTCTCGAATGGTTATGGCCGATTGATCGGATGGGCGTTGAAACGGAGGAAGGGAGAGGAACGGGATGAGCGTACCTGGACTTGAGAACGTGATTGCGAGCGAGACGGCCATATCATACCTGGATGTCGAGAAGGAAGAAATCGTACTGCGCGGCTATGACTTGATCGAGCTGGCCAATAACGTGACTTACTTGGACATCGCGGGGCTGCTGCTGGATGGCGCACTGCCGACTCCGGAAGAGCGACATTCGTTAGAAGAGAAAATCAAATCGCAATACGGTTTGCCTCGGAATATCCAGGCGATATTTCAATTGCTTCCTGGGCAAGCGAATATGATGGATGTACTCCGAACGGGTATATCGGCCATAGCGTGTTACGATGAGGAGCTGGACGATCGTTCCAAAGACGCCAATACGCATAAAGCGATTCGTTTGCTGGCCAAAGTGCCGCAAATCGTTGCGAACGGTTTCCAGGCCATCAACAAACAACCGCTAATAGAACCGCGCAAGGAGCTCTCCTACACGGCTAATTTTTTATACATGGTTACTGGGAACATACCCACCCTCATGGAAGAAGAAGTGTTCGATCAATCCCTGATCGCGTACAGTGAGCATGAATTACCGAACTCTACGTTCGCCGCGCGGGTGATCGCTTCAACGCAGTCCGATCTCTACGGAGCGTTGACCGGCGCCGTTGCGTCGCTGAAAGGCACTTTGCACGGCGGTGCGAACGAGGCAGTCATGCACATGCTTCTGGAGACACAAACAGATGATGATCTTGAAAGGTTAATGTTGAAGAAGCTATCGCATAAGGAACGCATTATGGGATTTGGACACCGGGTGTACATGAGAAAGGCAGATCCGCGCGCCCTGCTCATGAAAGAGGCGTTGGCAGAATTGGCTGCGGAGAAAGACGCGAAGGAGCTTTACGATCGATGCGTCGTCGGAGAACAAGTCATGAAACGGGAAAAAAACCTCTATCCGAACTTGGACTATTACGCCGCTCCCGTTTTTCATTTGCTGGGCATCCCGATCGACTTATTTACACCCGTCTTTCTGGCGGCCCGTACAATCGGAATAAGCGCGCACGTGATGGAACAGCACGGGAATAACCGGCTTTTCAGGCCTCGCGTTCTCTACAATGGCCCGCGGAATTTGCATCCTCCCACCAAACAATAGCAGCTTGAGCGGAAGGGAAGAATGATATGAGCGCCAACGAAGAGGTGCAGAATCGGCAAATAGCGTTTGACCAATTATTGGAGGATATCGCGGATTACACATTGAGTTACACGATAGAAAGCGAAGAAGCTTTCCGGATCGCTCAGCACGTGTTAATGGACTCTCTGGGAACCGCGTTGCTTGCCTTGCGCTTCCCTGAATGCGCGAAGCATCTGGGTCCGATCGTGCCAGGGGCCTCTCTTCAGGGTGGAGCCCGGGTACCGGGGACAAGGTTCGAGCTCGATCCCGTCCACGCGGCTTTCAATATCGGATGCATGATCCGTTGGCTCGATTATAACGATACTTGGCTCGCTGCTGAGTGGGGACATCCTTCGGATAATCTGGGAGGCATACTCGCGACTGCGGATTACCTCAGCCGCATTCGCGTATCGGAAGGAAAAGCTCCCCTATTGATGAAGGACGTCCTGACGATGGCGATAAAAGCCCATGAGGTTCAGGGCGTTCTTGCGCTCGAGAATAGCTTAAACCAAGTCGGATTGGATCACGTTCATTTCGTGAAAATCGCTTCTACGGCCGTCGTTACCGCGATGTTGGGGGGAAGCCGGGAGGAGATCCTTAACGCGCTTTCCAACGCATGGATCGACGGGGCAAGCTTAAGGACTTACCGCCATGCACCGAATACGGGCTCGCGCAAATCATGGGCAGCCGGAGATGCCACAAGCCGCGCAGTACGGTTGGCGCTGATGGCAGTGGGCGGAGAGATGGGCTATGCGACGGCTTTGTCCGCGTACAACTGGGGATTTCAGGATGTCTTATTTAACGGCATTAAACTGATTCTAGGTCGTCCTCTTGGCAGCTATGTCATGGAAAATATATTGTTCAAAATTTCGTTCCCCGCCGAGTTCCATGCCCAAACGGCCGTCGAATGCGCCATCGAGCTGCATTCTCGGGTGCGAGATAGAATTAATGAGATTAAACAAATCACGCTAACGACCCATCTATCAGCTATCCGAATCATCGATAAGAGAGGCCCGCTCCGTAATCCGGCGGACAGGGATCATTGCCTTCAGTACATGGTCGCGATCGGACTGTTGTTCGGTACTTTAACCGCTGAACACTATGAGGAAGAAATCGCGAGCGATCCAAGGATTGATGCGATTAGGGAGCTCATGATCGTTACGGAGGATGAGCAGTACAGTATAGACTATCTCGATCCACAGAAACGCTCCATCGCCAATGCGATCCAAATTCAATTTAAAGACGGGACGAATTCGGAAAAAGTCGTTTGCGAATATCCGCTTGGCCACCGCAGGCGCCGAGAAGAAGGGTTGCCGAAAGTGATACAGAAATACGAGGCTAATTTACTAACACGCTTCCCCCGGAAGAAGGCCGCGGAAATCCTTAAGCTCTCGGTTGACTACAGGCGTTTGATCCAAACGCCCGTTCAAGAATTTATGGCGCAATTCGTCATCTGACCGGAGGGAGGTTCCCATGTCTTGGCTTATTGAAGAAGAACCGGATCAGAAGCAATTGGCGGCTAAGTTCCGAAAGCTCGCCGAAGCGGGGCCGATTGTCCGAATCCCCGGAACCCACGACGGAATGTCGGCAAGAATTGCCAAGCTTTATCATTTTGGAGCCATTTATCTTTCCGGAGCCGCGTATACTGCTAGCAGGGGATTGCCTGATCTAGGCTTAATTTATTCTAACGAAGTAGCGGAACGCGCCCGCGATCTCGTTCGCGCATCCGGACTCCCGCTGCTCGTCGATATCGACACCGGATTCGGAGGCGTCCTAAACGTAGCCCGAACCGCTAGGGAAATGGTGGAGGCGAAAGTCGCGGCCGTCCAAATCGAGGATCAAGAAATGCCGAAAAAATGCGGGCATTTGAACGGAAAGAAGCTGATATCCACAGAGGAAATGGTCCAAAAAATCCGTACGATTAAAGAAGTCTGTCCTACGCTAATTGTCCTGGCGCGCACGGATGCCAAGAGCGTTGATGGAATGGAGGCCGCAATCGACAGAGCGAAGCAATATCTCGCAGCGGGTGCGGACGGGATATTTCCTGAAGCGCTCGAAAACGAAGAGGAGTTTCGACGATTCAGCAGGGAAGTTAGCGCGCCTTTATTGGCGAACATGACGGAATTCGGGAAAACGCCGTATTATACGGCGGAACAATTCGAAAGCTGGGGCTTCCGAATGGTGATCTATCCGGTCACTTCCCTACGAGTAGCCGCCAAGGCTTACGAGCGGATCTTCGAGGAAATAGGCCGCACCGGAACTCAGCAAGGCTCGCTGGACAGCATGCAAACACGTAAACAATTGTACGATACGATCCGGTATTACGATTACGAAGCGCTGGATCGGAAAATCGCGAAAACCACGTTACCCGAACCCCTTCCCGAATAAGCAAAAGATGAACAAGGCTTCGCTGATTCCGTCGGTGGAGCCTTTGCGTTTGCTTTCAATAGGCTGCGAAGGGAGGCATATGCAATGGACTTCTTTCTATCGGAAGAACAGTCCATGATTCGCTCGGTCGTGCGCGATTTCGCTCATAACGAAATCGAGCCGAGCGCAGCGATCCGAGATGAGGAAGAACGGTTTGACCGGACCTTGTTCGATAAAATGGGCGAGCTCGGATTGACCGGCATTCCGTGGCCCGAAGCCTACGGCGGGCTTGGGGCCGATTATGTGACCTATGTGTTGGCCGTTGAAGAATTGTCGCGCGTTTGCGCCTCTACGGGTGTTACGTTATCGGCGCACATCTCACTCGCGGGATGGCCGATTTATAAGTTCGGCACGGAAGAGCAGAAGCAACGGTTTTTGCGTCCGATGGCTGAAGGGAAAAAGCTTGGGGCCTACGGTTTGACCGAGAGCCAATCCGGCTCCGATGCCGCTTCTATGAGAACGACGGCGAGTCGGGACGGGGATCACTATATTTTGAACGGCTCCAAAATATTCATTACGAATGCGGGGGATGCGGAAATTTATGTCGTATTCGCATTGACGGATCCGCAGCAAAAACAAAAGGGCTGCAGCGCCTTTATTGTTGAAAAAGGTACTCCGGGATTCACCTTTGGCAAAAAGGAGAGAAAAATGGGCATTCGCTCGTCTCCGACGATGGAGATTATTTTCGAAGAATGCCGCATCCCTGCGGACAACTTGCTCGGGAAAGAAGGAGAAGGCTTTAAAATCGCTATGATGACGCTGGATGGAGGGAGAAACGGCATTGCGGCCCAAGCCGTTGGGATTGCCCAAGGGGCGCTGGATGCCTCGATCGTCTATGCGAAAGAGCGTAAGCAGTTCGGCAAGCCGATCGCACAGCAGCAGGCGATTGCCTTCAAGATTGCCGATATGGCCACCAAGATCGAAGCGGCAAGGCTGCTGACCTATCAAGCAGCCTGGAGAGAAAGTCAAGGATTGAGTTATGGCAAGGAATCGGCTTTTGCCAAGCTTTATGCCGGGGATACCGCGATGGAGGTGACGGTGGAGGCTGTACAAATTTTCGGAGGATATGGCTATACGAAGGATTTCCCGGTTGAACGTTATATGCGGGATGCCAAAATCACGCAGATCTATGAAGGGACGAACGAAATTCAGCGTCTCATCATTTCTCGAATGCTGCTGGTAGACTGAAGAAGGCGGGGCTGCCATGGGATCGGATACGAGGGATCGTTCGAAGCACAAAGTGAGGTTCATCACCGCATCCGCCTTATTCGACGGCCACGACGTCTCGATCAACATTATGCGGCGGATCCTTCAGGCAAGCGGGGCGGAAGTCATTCATCTCGGACATAACCGTTCGGTGGACGAAGTCGTTCAAGCCGCCATTCAAGAAGACGTACAGGGAATCGCCGTTTCTTCCTATCAAGGCGGACACGTCGAATATTTCAAATATATGATCGATTTATTAAGGGAGAGAGGTGCATCCGATATCCGCGTTTACGGCGGCGGAGGCGGAGTGATTCTCCCTTCGGAAATCGCATTGCTGCAGGATTACGGCGTATCACGTATATTCTCACCCGAAGACGGAAGGGAGTTCGGCCTTCAGGGCATGATCGACATCATGATGCAAGAGTGCGATTTCTCTACGGTTAACGGCTTTGTAGCGGACTCGAATACAGCAATTCGCAAGGAACAGCGGTATATAGCCCAATGCATTACGGTTGCCGAAAATACGGGCCAGAACCTATTCGCCGAATCCGAAACGGTGGACTGTCCGGTTATCGGACTTACCGGTACCGGAGGAGCCGGCAAAAGCACCCTCGCCGACGAATGGGTTCGACGTTTCCTTCGGCACTATCCGAACAAGTCGATAGCCATCTTATCGGTCGATCCGACCAAACATCGGACCGGCGGCGCTCTGCTCGGGGATCGGATGAGAATGAACGCCGTTCACTCCGGCCGGGTGTATATGCGAAGCCTGGCCACGAGAGGCTCGGGCCATGAGCTTTCGAACGCGATCAGCCATGTGATCGCCGTATTGAAGGCGGCAGGCTTCGATCTGATCTTGGTGGAAACGAGCGGGATCGGGCAAGGAGATCACCGGATATCGGAAATCGCCGACATATCCGTCTATGTAATGACCAGTGAGTTCGGCGCGCCTTACCAGCTTGAGAAAATCGATATGATCGATTATGCCGATCTAATCGCGATCAATAAGTTCGAGCACAGAGGCTCGGAGGATGCCCTTCGCGACGTAAAAAAACAAGTTCAAAGAGGTCACGGCTTATTCGATAGTCCTTTTGAATCGATGCCTGTATATGGAACGATGGCCAGCCAGTTCAACGATGCCGGAGTGAACGCGTTGTTCGCAGCACTCATCGAACTCATGAATAGCAAGCTCTCTCTACAGTGGCCGCTCCCCGATTATTCATCCGTCCTTAGCGCTAACAATCATGTCATCATACCGAATGACCGCACCCGCTATTTGGGCGAAATCGCGCATACGGCGAGGAGCTATCGATCTTTCGTCGAAAGCGAAGCCGAGTTGGCCAGCGCCTGCTACCGAATAGAAGGAACAATCCAAGCGCTGCGGGAGGAGCAAGGTTCGGTTGAAAGCCTTTCGTCGCTGGAACGGCTCAAGGAAATGTATGAGAACCGTATGCAGAAGACTACGCGGGACCTGCTCGCGAGATGGCCGGAGCTGCGGCGCAGCTACACCGGAAACACCTTTGTTACCTGGGTTCGGGACAAAGAAGTCGTGACGGAGCTTACGACCCGTAGCTTGTCGGGCTTGGACATTCCCAAAGTAACCCTGCCGAAATTCCGCGATTGGGGCGACCTTGTACGATGGATGTACCTCCACAACGTCCCTGGCGAGTTCCCTTATACAGCAGGCGTCTTTCCCTTCAAGCGCAAGGAGGAAGACCCGAAACGCCAGTTCGCGGGAGAAGGAACGCCGGAGCGAACCAACTTGCGTTTTCACTATTTGTCGCAGAACGACAAGGCCAAACGACTGAGCACAGCGTTCGATTCCGTAACCTTGTACGGGGAAAACCCCGACGTACGGCCCGACATCTACGGTAAAATCGGCGAAAGCGGCGTCAGCATTTGTACTTTGGACGATATGAAAAAGTTGTACGCAGGCTTTGATCTCTGCCACCCGATGACGTCGGTATCCATGACCATCAACGGTCCCGCTCCGGTTCTGCTCGCGATGTACATGAATACCGCAATCGAATTTCAGATGGAACGCTTCAGTCAGGAACATCTGAGATCGCCTACGCCGGAGGAAGCGGATCGTATTCGCAAAGAAACACTTGGAACGGTGAGGGGAACCGTCCAGGCCGACATTTTGAAGGAAGACCAGGGGCAGAACACCTGTATTTTTTCCACGGAGTTTGCGCTTCGCATGATGGGCGATATTCAGCAATATTTTATCGATCATGACGTTCGTAATTACTACTCGGTGTCCATCTCGGGATACCATATCGCCGAAGCCGGCGCCAATCCGATCTCGCAGCTGGCGTTTACGCTGGCCAACGGGTTCACCTACGTCGAGTATTACTTGTCGCGGGGCATGAACATCGACGAGTTCGCCCCTAACCTATCGTTCTTCTTCAGCAACGGGCTTGATCCGGAGTACACCGTCATCGGGCGCGTGGCTCGGAGAATATGGGCAACGGTCATGAAGCTCAAATATAAAGCCAATGAGCGCAGCCAAAAGCTGAAGTACCATATTCAAACGTCCGGACGTTCCCTGCATGCGCAGGAAATTGACTTTAACGATATTCGAACGACGCTTCAGGCGCTCATGGCGATTCTGGACAATTGCAACTCGCTTCATACGAATTCTTACGACGAAGCGATCACGACTCCGACTGAGGAATCGGTGCGCAGGGCGATGGCCATTCAACTGATCATCACGAAGGAACTTGGTCTGGCGACGAGCGAGAACATGCTTCAGGGTTCTTTCGTGATTGACGAGCTGACAGATTTGGTAGAGGAGGCGGTACTGCAAGAGCTGGAGCGTATAAGCGATAGGGGCGGGGTGCTAGGCGCGATGGAATCCCAGTATCAAAGGGGTAAAATCCAGGACGAATCCATGCTGTACGAAACGAAAAAGCATAGCGGAGAGCTGCCTATTATCGGCGTGAATACGTTTCGCAATCCAAATCCGCCTGCCGGAGAAGAGCTGAATATTCCTCTGGCTCGATCAACTCTCCAAGAGAAGGAGCAGCAGCTGACGAATCTGAGAAATTTCCATAGGCGGAACCAAGCGGAGGCACCTGTCTTTTTGGCAAGGTTGCAGCAGACCGCCTTGGAAGGCGGCAACATCTTCGCCGAGCTGATGGAGACGGTTAAGGCGGCAAGCCTAGGACAAATCACGCAAGCCCTCTATGAGGTAGGCGGACAATATCGCAGGAATATGTAGCCTGGAAGAGGAGGCTTTCCTATGTCGACTCCGCATCTTGCCAAGCACCAGCAGCTTGGTTTAACGGATGGGCAGGTTTTGAGCATGTACACCCTCATGCTGACTGCGAGAAAATTCGATGAGCGCGCCACACTTATTCAACGCTCGGGAAAAACCGCTTTTCATATCTCCAGCATAGGCCAAGAAACCGCGCAGGTGGCCGCGGCTTTCGCATTGGAAAAGCGGCATGACTATTTTCTCCCCTATTATCGCGATTACGCCTTGGTTCTTTCCGTTGGAATGACGGTTCGGGAGCTGATGCTCGCCACTTTCTTAAAAGGGGAGGACATCAACGGCGGCAGGCAGATGCCCGGACATTTCGGATACCGCAAGCATCATATCGTAACGGGCTCGAGTCCCGTCTCCACCCAGGTTCCGCATGCCGTAGGCATTGCCTTAGCCGCGGTAATGAAGCAAGAGGATCACGTCGCGTTCGTCACCTTCGGGGAAGGATCAGGCAATCAAGGCGACGTGCACGAAGGCTTTAATTTTGCCGGCGTATTCAAGCTGCCCGTCATCTTCATGTGCGAGAATAACCAATATGCAATTTCCATCCCTGCCCATCGGCAAGTGGCTGGGCGGATCGTCGACCGCGCGGGCGGATACGGGTTTCCCGGCGTCCGCGTAGACGGCAATGATGCCCTCGAGGTTTATAGCGCAGTCAAAGAAGCGAGAACCAGAGCCCTGCGCGGGGCAGGACCGACGTTAATTGAAGCGATGCTGTACCGCATACCGCCGCATTCTACCGCGGATGACGACATGCAGTACCGGACGAGAGACGAGGTGGAATACCATAAGGAGCAGGATGGCATCGAGAGCTTCCGCCGTTATTTGTTCGAATGCGGCGTCCTGAACGAAGAGCTCGACCGATTGGTGAACGAGAACGTCATGAAAGAAGTGATCGAGGCGGCCAAATACGCAGACAAAGCTCCCTACCCGGAGCCCGAGAGCGCCTTGCGGCATGTTTACGCAGAGGATGGTGGTGCAGGATGGCTATCCTAACCTATTTGGAAGCGATCCGCGCCGGGATGAGCGAGGAAATGCAGCGCGATGAAAATGTCTTCGTTCTTGGGGAGGATATCGGTAAAGGCGGCGTATTGAATGCGACCAAAGGAATGCGGGACCGCTTCGGCGAACGGAGGGTGCTCGACACGCCGCTGGCCGAATCCGCGATCGTCGGCGTTGCCATTGGAGCGGCTATGGTGGGCATGAGGCCGATCGCCGAAATCCAGTTTGCCGATTTTATCTTCCCCGCTGCCAATCAAATCATCAGCGAAGCGGCGAAAATCCGTTATCGCTCGAACAACGATTGGTTTTGTCCCATCGTGATCCGCATCCCTTACGGAGCGACGGGCGGCGGCGGACTCTACCATTCTCAGTGCCCCGAATCGGTATTCTTCGGTACGCCGGGCCTTAAGATCGTTGCCCCGTCTACGGCTTATGATGCCAAGGGACTGTTGAAAGCGGCGGTGCGGGACGACGATCCCGTTCTCTATTTCGAGCACAAAAAATGCTATCTGTATATTTCCGACGATGTGCCCGAAGAGGACTATACGGTTCCCATCGGCAAAGCAGCCGTCAAGCGAGAAGGGGACGATATCACCGTCATTGCTTACGGTATGGCGGTTCATCTTGCGCTTAAAGCAGCGGAGCAGTTGGAGAAAGAGGGGATCAGCGTGCACGTGCTGGATTTGCGTACCCTGCATCCGCTTGATCAATCCGCCATTCTCGAAGCTGCGGCAAAAACGGGCAGAATCCTGATCGTTCATGAGGATAACAAAACAGGGGGAATCGGAGCTGAAATCGCCGCCATCATTGCCGAACATTTGCTGTATCATTTGGATGCTCCCATCCTGCGTTTTTGTGCGCCAGATGTTCCTGCCGTAGGAATGGCGCCTACTCTCGAAAAGTTTTACCTGCCCAATGTAGATACCTTGAAAGTAGCTATGCGCCGCCTAGCGGAAATGTAAAAAGGTGTTGCGAATAGCTAGCTTCGATTTCGGTTAGGGGGATTGTAAAGATGCACAACGAGGAGGAGCGGGTTAGCGAGGTTACGATACCGCATTTGGCCGAGAGCCTTGTTTCGGCGACCCTTGGCAAATGGTTGAAGGAGCCGGGAGATAACGTGAAGGAATACGAGATCCTGTGCGAGCTGAATACGGATAAAGTAAACGTGGAGATGCCTTCGCCCATGGAAGGAACGCTGATCCGCATCTTGGTGCAGGAAGGGGAAACCGCCGATGTTGGCGTTCCCATCTGCCTCATTAGGGAACCGGTATCGCAAACCGCGAGTGTCTCGCACGAAGAAATTGATCTGAGCACCCGTTATTCTCCAGCCGTTATGCGTCTTGCGGAAGAGCATCAGATCGATTTGCGTAAGGTCAAAGGTACCTCGCTGGGCGGGAGAATTAATCGGAAGGACATTCTCGCTTATGTTCGGGACGGCATGAACACACAAACCGCCTCGGCTCATCCTGAATTCAGCATGAATAAGAATGAGGATACCGCTGCCGGCTTAAAAGAGGCTGCCATTGCCCCCGCTGCTTTAGAGCGCAAAGACCCGGCAAGCGTTCGGGTTCCGGACGATCAAATCATCCCCGTCACCCCCATAAGAAAGCTGATCGCATCCCGCATGCATCAGAGCGTGTCGGAAATTCCTCATGCCTGGTTAACCATCGAGGCGGATGTGAGTCAACTGGTTGCCCTGCAACAAAAGTTGAAAGACCTTTTTAATGAGAAGGAAGGGGTAAGACTGACGGTTACCCCTTTCGTGTTGAAAGCAGTTGTTAATGCCATTAAGGATTATCCGATTCTCAATTCTACATGGGCCTCGGACAATATCATTATGAAAAAAGAAATACACGTCTCCATTGCAGTAGGCTCTGAGGAATCCGTAGTCACACCCGTCATTCGCAACGCGGACCGAAAGACGATTGCCGGTCTGGCTATCGAACTAAACGACTTGGTCAAACGGGCCAGAATCGGCAAATTAACGATTTCCGATATGCAAGGAGGTACCTTTACCTTTAACAACACCGGAGCTTTCGGCTCCTTGCAATCCTTTCCTCTTATCAACTATCCTCAGGCGGCGATCATCACCTTCGAAGCGATTGTCCGCAAACCCGTCGTCATTCAGAGGGACATGATTGCGATCCGATCCATGGCCAATCTTTGCCTTTCGCTTGACCATCGAATACTGGATGGCGTGGTTTGCGGACATTTTATGCACCGGGTGAAGCAATATTTGGAGCGATACGATCAAGATACCGTCATTTACTAGGCTTATCGACTAACTGCGTGGGGGTCGATTCAATGAGGGAGAGTGTTATTGTCGGCGGAGCACGAACTCCGTTCGGCAAGTTCGGAGGCGCTTTGAAAGAAGCTGAGGCTGTTGTGCTCGGCGGAACCGCGCTGAAGGGAGCGATAAGTCGAGCTTCCTTGGAACCCGGCGATATCGAGTCCGTGATCATGGGGATGGCCCTGCAAGGCGGTGCTGGTCAAATTCCATCCCGTCAGGCGGCCAGGTTTGCCGGTTTGGGTTGGAACGTGACGACGGAGACGATTAATAAGGTGTGCGCATCCGGTATGCGAAGCGTTACGCTGGCCGATCAAATTATTCGTTCGGGAGACGCGGACATCATCGCCGCAGGCGGCATGGAAAGCATGAGCAACGCACCGTATCTATTGCCAAGCGCCCGTTGGGGAGCCCGGATGGGGGATCAGAGGTTAGTCGATTCCATGATCAGGGACGGCCTTGAATGCGCGTTCGACAAAGTGCATATGATCGTGCATGGCAGCCGGGTGGCCGAAGAGTTCGGCATATCCCGCAGAGCTCAGGATGAATGGGCGCTGCGCAGCCATCAACGGGCGATTCATGCGAGGAACCAAGGTTATTGGGCCGAAGAAATCGTACCTCTCTCTATTGTTGGCAAGAAGGGGACTATGACCGTTGACCAAGACGAAGCCCCGCGCGCGGACGCCAGCCTGGAGAAGCTTGAGGCGTTGCCACCCGTAATCGAGAAAGGAAGCATTACAGCCGGCAACGCACCTGGCGTTAACGACGGTGCAGCCGCGATGGTCGTCATGTCCAAAGATAAGGCGTTATCGAGAGGATTAAGGCCGCTGGCGGCGATTGTCGGTCACGCGTCCATAGGGGAGAAGGCCCCATATATCGCGACGACGCCTGCCTTGGCGATTCAGAAGCTGCTGCGGCAAACCTCTCTATCGCTCGAACAGATTGACAGGTTCGAAGTGAACGAAGCGTTCGCTTCCGTAACGCTGACAAGCGGGAAGTTATTGGGCTGGGATCCGGAGAAGGTCAATGTAAATGGGGGAGCGATTGCGCTCGGCCATCCGATTGGCGCCAGCGGGGCGCGGATCCTATTAACCTTAATCTATGAGCTGCGAAGAATCGGAGGAGGTTATGGCATAGCAGCGATCTGCTCCGGATCCGCTCAGGGCGATGCCGTTCTCTTACGTGTTCAAGATTAAGTAAAGCGAAAGAAGGTGAAATTATGAACATTCAGACCGTCATGGTCGTAGGCGCAGGACAAATGGGCAACGGCATCGCGCAGGTGATCGCAGCTTCTGAAATCGAAGTGCTTTTGCACGATGTCTCCTCGGATTTCGTTCGAAAAGGACTTGCATCGATTACGGAGAGTTTAACTCGAGGCGTAGTAAAAGGAAAGCTAACGGAGGAACGGAAGGCCGAGATCCTAAGTCGAATCCGCCCCGCAGATCGATTAGAGCAAGCAAACGGGGCTAATCTCGTGATTGAAGCGATCTCAGAAAATATGGAATTGAAATCCGCCCTCTTCCGGAAGCTTGACGACATCTGTCCGCCCCAAGTGATTTTCGCTTCCAATACTTCATCTCTTCCGATTACTGAAATTGCGTCAGCAACTAGACGACCCTCGAAGGTGATTGGGATGCATTTCATGAACCCTGTACCGGTAATGCCTCTGGTTGAGGTGATTCGCGGCTTGGAAACGTCTCAGGAGGTGTTCGATGAGGTCCTCCTGCTTACGGAGAAGATGGGCAAAACTCCTGTAGAGGTAAACGATTTTCCCGGTTTCGTCTCGAACAGAATCCTGATGCCTATGATTAACGAGGCTATCTTTACAGTTTACGAAGGGGTGGCTGCCACGGAAGCGGTAGATCAGGTGATGAAGCTCGGCATGAATCACCCCATGGGGCCGCTCGAACTTGCCGATTTCATTGGACTCGATACTTGTCTTTCCATAATGGAAATTCTTTATGAAGGCTTCAAAGATCCAAAGTACCGTCCTTGTCCACTGCTGCGTAAATACGTGAAAGCCGGAAGGTTAGGACGCAAATCCGGTCAGGGGTTTTACCGTTATTAGGGTAAAGAAATCCGGTTGGAGAGCTTTCTAAATGAAAATGGTTTGTAATTCTTCATATTGGGGGTAGAGCCCTTGTCCCTACCCGGCCTCATTGAATTTCTTCTTAAAACAAAAGAGTCGGGGTAATTGCGATACCGCGAGGAGTAAGTTCTACCGGCAAGGTTGCAATAGTTGTATTACTTGCCGTATTAATCACCGAAACCGTATTATTACCAGTAGTTGCAACATAGGCGCGCGAGCCGTCAGGGGTGATCCGATTGCAAAAGGACTGCTTCCGGCAGGCAAAGGAATCGTAGTGATAACCGTATTGGTTGCCATGTTAATCACCGCAACTGTAGAATTACTAAAATTTGCAACATAGGCGCGTGAGCCGTCAGGGGTGATCGCGACTCCAACAGGAGTGCTTCCGGCAGGTAAAGGTATCGTAGTTACGACCGTATTGGTTCCCGTGTTAATCACCGAAATCGTAGAATTACCCTGATTTGCAACATAGGCGCGTGAGCCGTCAGGGGTGATCGCGATTCCAAAAGGATCGCTTTCGGCAGGTAAAGTTATCGTTGTGATAACCGTATTGGTTGTCGTGTTAATCACCGAAACCGTAGAATTACCCGAATTTGCAACATAGGCGCGTGAGCCGTCAGGGGTGATCGCGATTCCACGAGGATCGCTTCCGTCAGGCAAAGGAATCGTAGCTATGACCGTATTGGTTACCGTGTTAATCACCGAAATGGAATTACCAAAAAGATTTGCAACATAGGCGCGTGAGCCGTCAGGTGTGATCGCGATTGCAATAGGACCGCTTCCGGCAGGCAAAAAGAAAGACCCGGCATATGCTTCGGCTCCGGAGCTTGTCGATGAAACGATCTATCAAGCGGCACTGATGGTACAAGCCAGTTGCGATATGTAGTTGGCGAAGATGCAAAAACTCTCATTGCAATGAAGGAAGATGTGGGCGGGGAATGCTAGAATGATGCCGTGCTGTCTATCTCACCTCCTGCCGGTTGGCACGGAAAAATCGGCGAAAGTACCTTGGCGGATGTTATCCTCGATCGGATCGTACATTCTTCCTATACGATCACCATCGAAGGCGTGGACTCCATGCGTAAACGCAAAGGTCTCATCAATTAACCATTCATATTAATCAAGGGGGGCTACCAAACTCTGGTGGCTCCTATCACCGGAAGGATGGCTCATTTTCTCCGGAGGACTGGCTCACTAATCACCGGAATGTGGCTTTGCCGCTCCGAAATATTCAGTCCTTTTTATTTTCTCACTAAATATGAAACGATAAAGGGATATGAGGCAACATTTTCGAGTTATGAACAATCACAGCCGAAAAACGATGAACAAATCGGTTTTCGGCTTTTTTACATATATGTTTCTTTCGGAATTAAGCAATACTGCCCAAGAAGAAAATCAACAATTAAACCTTAGATTTACAGAGACAACTTTCCTGAGGAATGGGTTTGGTTCTAGAGCAACCAAAACCACCTCATCGATCAATCCTTTACACTGTCATAACACATAAATTTATCGAAATTAATCCAATAAAAGGTTTACATTGACGAGCTATTAAAGCATTCACGCAAGAATCGTATTATTTATATCGCGGTGAACGGGTAATTACCCATTCCTTTAATTAAATTAAATAAAATAAGGGATAAAAAACTTATAAAGGTATGATTTTCATATATAACTCTAAAAAGTAAATATGTTACTATTCCAATACGACGGTAAATTATAAAAGGAGAATTCATATATGATGAATACTAAATATTTGCAATTTTATGATATTTTACTTTTCTGATATTGATGTACTTGTTTTGTGGTACTACCACGAATTCACCTAAAAATAAAACGTATTTTGTACATTAATAGGAGAGATAAAATGTCTAAACCATTCAAAATAACGATTATCGTATTGTTATTCATATCTACCGTAATTGCGGCAAAAATTCCAGTATTGAACGCAGAAAGCCAAAAAAATGAATATCTACTAACATTTAAGCAAAACGCTGATTCTGACAAAATCTTAAATAATGCTAAGGTGAATAAATTTCATAATTTGAAATTAAAAAATCAGAACATTATTCTTGCTGAACTTTCAGATTCTGAAGTAAAAAATCTGAAAAATTTGACAGAGGTTCAGTACATAGAACCTAATGAGAGTGTACAACAAGCCTCAACTGAACAAGGCCTATCAGAAGATCAATACGAAAAATACCAAGTATATCCTTGGGGACTCGTTGCAATTGGATCTGACTTGCAACCCTCAGACGATATGAAAGGAAAATCCATAAAAGTCGCTGTATTAGATACCGGAATTGCCAATCATCCTGATCTTACTGTAAAAGGCGGTATTTCCTTCGTAGATGGCGTCGACACCTACACTGATGATAACGGGCATGGAACCCATGTTGCTGGAACCATAGCTGCAAAACAGAACCAGATCGGAGTTGTAGGCATTGCACCTCAAGTAGACTTATATTCCGTTAAAGTCCTTGGAACAGATGGAACAGGAACATATGCTCAAGTTATTCAAGGCATTGATTGGTGTATCGCTAACGGAATTAATATCATTTCCATGAGTTTCACGGGTCAATCGCTTAGTGAAGCTTTTCATCAGGAAATTCAAAAAGCAAAGGATGCCGGCATCCTTCTTATTGCAGCGGCCGGAAATCAGGGTTCCGGTGAAGAAACGGAAATGTATCCGGCATTATTTCCGGAAGTCGTATCTGTCGGTGCGACAACCAAAGCAAACGTTCGAGCTAATTTATCCAGTACCGGACAAGAGTTGGATCTTGTTGCTCCAGGCGTGGAAGTTCTGAGTACCAGAATGGATGGGAGTTACGGTCTTATGTCAGGTACTTCCATGGCAGTTCCGCATGTTACGGGAGCTGCTGCGGTAGTATGGTCAAAGAACAAGCAAATGACGGCAAGTGAAATAAAACAAGTATTGTTTGATCATGCAACAAATCTGGGAAGTGCGCATGATTACGGACATGGTCTATTGAATTTAGCTGGTTCGATTAATCTAATCAAAGGGCCCGTCCCAACATACGATGTGGATGCAACTGATTCGACAACACCCAGCTCGGGCGGGGCTGGAGAAGTAAGTATCGCAGCTATAGAGCGGGGAGACCTGATTCCCGGATCCGTAACGGTACCTTCTCCAGGCCCATGGAACATCATGTATGCAGGATTAGATGATCCAAATGGTGTTAGGGTAGAAACCAAAAGTTACACTTCTGGTTTAATACCAGGTCAAAGCGTCCAATACTCATTCAACACTACTGCAGGTTATCCGCTTGGAAAATATACCCTTCTGTTTAATTTTTGCAACGGAAGTTGTGGAGCGGTGGAAAGCACGGCTCAATTTACTTTGCTTCCCGAGCCACCAAGCAGTGTGAAAGTCGACGGGATAACATCTACTTCAGTTGCGGTTAGCTGGTCAACTGTCCCTGGAGTATCTCAGTACGAAGTATATGGAACGGGAATCACTAGCAAAACCGTATCATCAAGTAGCACGATCATTACAGGTTTGACTCCAAATACAAGCTATACCATTCGTGTAAGGTGCATAGACCCTTCAGGTCAAAACTTACAAACACAATCAAACTCTGTGACAACGACGACGAGGCTGACAGATGTAACCCAGTATTCCTATAACAGCAACGGACAGTTATTTACGGCTACATTACCTTCTGGGCAAGTATTCGAATATATATACGATAAAAATGGGAATTTGAAAACAATAACGAAAAAATAAGTGGGTATCTAAAATTGAAAGGACGAACTCTTTTGATAAAAAGTAAAAAGCAACTTAGACTATTCATTTCCACTACTATACTCTTGTCTATCATTGGGAGTATCGCTGTTCCAGTATTAGCGCAGAACAATAAAATCAGGAATGCACTTATTTCAAATCAACACATCGTAGAAGAAAAGAGGAGAGATGAAAAGCCCCAAGTATTAACGCAAAACATTACCACGCCACCGAAAACCAATAACCCGATCGAAGCCATTCAGGCAAAAGCAGAGGAAAATCGGAAACATCGGCTTCATAAGCAAGACGAATATAACTATTCCAAGAAGGATGTTGAAGAGCTTCTTTTAGGCGGAGCGAGCCTCGAAGACATCTATCGCTCTGATGAAATCGGCAATCAGTGGTTTATGGATCCTAAAGCTCTGATTAAGACGAAACGTCAGGAGAAACAGTCCTGGGATGAAATCGAAACAACCCTTTCATCGAGGACAAGCAACTCAAAGCGCTTATGAAGAAACATGCTGACTTTGAAAGTAAATTTTCCTTTCAAACGATCAGCTCTGCTGAACAACTCGAGATCTTACATTATGCCGAGTCTAATAAAGATCAGGATATAGACATTATTATTGAAGCTTTTCAAAAAGATGGCCGCCTCGGACTGCAGAAGCTTCATGATAAAACCATGAAAGACAAGGGAGGAAAATAAGCATGAAAAAGAGTCTTATTTTCCTCTTCGGATTTTTTGCATTCTTTATTGTTACGATTCTTTCTTCACAGCATACTTATGCAGAAGTATCTGGCACGGATAGTGTTATAAATGGTCTAATTACTCAGCAACAACTCAACCAAACTCAAAAACCTCAGTTTTCGGATCATCATAATTCCAGTGAGGCCATTGATCCGGTAACAGGCTCATTGTCTTGGAAGCAGAACAATATTCACCTGTCTGGTCGAGAAGGTCTTGATTTGAATATCGGGATTTTGTATCAATCCAATCTCTCCTTCAAGTATATGGAAGCATATAATGTACCGGGAAACCTAAAGAAGTACAATTACACGCAATTCCGATATGACTTGGGAGTCGGTTGGTCTTTCCGCTTTCCTTCCGTACAATTAATTGACGGTTATATTTATTATCATTCAGGTGAGGGTTCCGTATATCGTGTGGATTTCAACGCAACCGGTTCAGCGGAAAGTTATACTCATTTGATCGGATATCAAGGCAAAGATCTGCATTTTGTAAAGGATGCAGTTGGTACTTTCTCGAATGGACTAGCTAGTTCAGCATACTATTTGGAATACGCCAGCAAGAAGCGTGAATACTTTGCGGATGACGGACGCTTGCTTGGCATTGTAGACCGATTCGGCAATAAAATCACATTCCAGCATCAGGATCGTCAAATGTATGATAATCAACCATATAAAGTGATTTCCTCTATCACGGATACAGTTGGGCGAACGATTACGTTTACCTATGATACCAACCTGCAAACGGCTGCGGATGCTGACTTCAATGGTGAAAATATTGTAGTTGCAGTTAAAGATCCAAGTGGTAATGCAGTTCAATCAATCACTTATACCAAGGGGCGAGTCCAGAATACTTATAATGGATCTCCAGATGGTTATGTCCCAATTCTATGGAGAACAACCGATCAGACCCAAGAAAATACCTACATTAATTACGTTGTGGACAACCAGAGCTTCGATTACTCTAAGAAATCGTTTGATAGCAATTCTGGACTTAACAGCTTCCTTCTATTGAGTTCAGTGAAAAGCCCAAATTCCCAAACCAACTATCAATATGAAAAAACGACTAGAAATCTTGGTGCTAGCGGGGTTGGGGAAGAGTATCGAATACTAAATCGAAACGATCAATTATGGAAGTATGATACGACGCAAAGCCAGTGGAGTTTAGTTGGAGATTACAATCACGAGAATTATACCTATTCGGGCGACTATACGGGATACCCGACGTATGATGATCAGAGTATGTTGCCAAGCAATTATACTTTTTCTTCTACGGCTACTTTACAAAGTTCCACTGCCACCAATGGACTGAAGACCACTTCAACCTTCAATGGGGATGGACAACCCCTTTCTACAGAAACTCAAGCGTCTAATGGTGAACGCAAAGTATCTACCAATCTGGCGTTTGATTCGACCTTTAATTATTTGCCTATAAGCATACAATTTGCCGACTTTGCTGTTGGCGATACCGATACGACAGCAAATAAACTGTTTATCAATAAGCAGTATACGAATTGGGGAGGTTTGCAAAGCGAAACATCGCCTCTTACCCAGGCACAATTAAATGACGCGGCTACGAACAGTAAATACACAACGACCTATATGTATGAACCGACCTATTACCAACTCCAATCTCAATCATGGTTTCAAAATTTGAGCGATGCAGGAGCTCTCTCAGAAAGCTATTCATACGATGGTAACGGACGAATTACATCGTCTAGCAATGCTAAAGGTGAAGTCACGAACATATGCTATGATATTATTGATTTGAACAATAACGTCACTTCAAGTTGTTCGGGAGGTACACCTCCGTTACTCGGAATGGTGCAGAAAATTACGTCAACCAAGAACCTGAATAATGGAAAGACAGCGAAAACGGTGACGATGTTCGGAGCCGATACAAGTTATTCGTATCCCAATGAAATCGATACGTATTTTGATACTACGGATGCGAATAATCAGCCGATTACTCAAACTGAAAAGAAAGCAATGACGTATGACATGGGTACGGGTTTGTTGAAAGACACCATTAATGGTAATAATAACAAAACCACATATTCCTATGATGCATTAGGTCGAGCAACAGAGATAAAGTATCCTACGTTCACCAACTTGAACGGCGAACAATACGATGTGGCTGATGTGTACGACTTTGGAGACAATTATATTTCTACTGCATATGATGCAACGAACAGTGGTATTTCAAGTGAACAAGTGCACTCTTATCGGAAGTATACGCAAAAATCCAATAGCGTTGAAACTAAATTAAATGAGCTCTATGAATTATATGACGGTCTAGGGAATTTACGCTTTAATGAATTTTATGACCCTAAAGCTGAATCTTGGAAGCATTCACAGTACCACTATGACGATGTGGCGAGAGCAAATTACGAAATTGATCCCATGCAAAATACAACAACTGCTTCCTATGACGAGTGGGGCACTCAAAGTGAAGTATCAGATGTATACGGAAACTTATACAAAACGGAGCAAAACCTTAAATCCCGTAGAAGCATTCATTACATGGTTGCTGCAGCGGATGTAAGTTCTTATCGCTCAAACCCTAACCAAAGTAGTTTAAAATCCAACTATATAGAGCAAGATTTGGATCAATGGGGGAACGTAATTACAAACCGTGCTTACAAAAATCTTAGCCAAACACAGCCGATCACGGAATCTTACGCCTATAACATCTTAGGACAAGTCGTTGCGTATACGGATCAAAAAAAGAATATGAACAATGAAGGGGTAACGAATAAATATTCGTATGATGCATTAAATCGACTAGTAACGCTAAAAGACGCGCTAAATCAACTGACCAACTATCAATATGATTACACGGGGGAAATTCAACAGGTTTCCATGCAAGGTAGTCCGACGGATACGCCGGTGATCCTGAATACGAAACAATACAATGAGGTAGGCGGGTTGAAGCAAAAAACAGACCCGGCCAATCAAAATGAGACTTACACCTATAACAACTTAGGATTAATTAATCAACAAGTAGATCGGAACGGGACAGTATTTACGAGCCAATACGACGAGCAGAATCGAGTAAAGGTAAGTTCCGCTTCCTACAATGGAACAACGATGTCTAGCAATTCTATTATTGGTAGTAGCGGAATAATGACAGATACTTTGGAGGCCTATGTCAATGGTACGAAAACCGGAAGTATGCAAACAGGAATGGACAGCTTAAAGAGAGTAACTTCTATCACATCGTCCATAACAAACTATTCATCTTCTTTAGGTTTATCCTACGATAGTAACAGCAGGTTAATCAAACAATCCAATAACTTGTCAGCATTCGACGTGAATTATCATTATGATAGGCAGCGAATGGATCAAGTTCAAATGGATGGACAAGCTGCAGTAAATACTGCCGCTTCAGCTAATGCTACGTATGATTACTATGCTAATGGGCAAGTAAAGACGATTACGTATCCAACATTGGCAGATAGTTCCATATTAAAGACTGCATCCTCTTATGATACGCTAAATCGATTAGTGAATGTAACAAATACAAAAGGTGCCACAACTCTTTCCGCATATGCATATAGTTACGATGATAATGGAAACATCATTTCCAAGACGGAGACTGTGAATCAGGCATCAAAAACAACAAGTTACACGTATGATGGATTAGACCGTTTGCTTACGAAAAGTCGATCGGACGGCAGCACAGCAACTTATACGTACGACCTGAGAGGGAACCGCTTGACTTTGCAGGACAATAGTTTAAACAGCACTATGAATAACTCGATTACGGATACCAGTAATACGTATGACCTGCTAGATCGGTTAACTAGCGTAACGAAAGGAACTGTAACGACGACATTTGCTTATGCGCCAAACAACTTGCGTTACAAGATGAACTCGGGTACACAAACGGTGCAGTATCAATACGATGCTGCGGGGCAAGTCATATCGGAAAGTGATGGAAACAATACCGTTACTGCCAATTATGTTCGTGGCGACCGCTTATTAGAGAAAAAAGATGCCGGCACGGGTAAAGCGTATTATTATTTGTATAACGGTCATGGTGACGTTGTGCAAATCGTGGATACGAATGGGACGACAGTAAATCAGTATCAATATGACGAGTGGGGTAATCTCACAACGAGTACCGAAGGTATTTCTAACTCCTTCAAATACGCAGGAGAACAATTCGACAGTGAAACTGGACTATACTATTTAAGAGCAAGGTATTATGATCCAAGCATGGGACGGTTTATTAATGAGGATGGCTACGAAGGACAAATCGACAACCCACTGTCGCTTAATCTTTATACCTACGTGCATAACAACCCGTTAATATATGCTGATCCCACAGAGAACTGGTGCACATCAGCAAATGGAAAATGGTCGCATCCAGGAGATTGTACTAATTCAAAAAGCACATATGAAGCGGATTACTTGCATGATGGTGATTTATTTTACTCGGCTGGTAAAGAAGTTGGAATTTATGAACATATTGAAGGTGCTCATGAAGATAATACATGGACGGGTATGGTATTTGATACTATTGTAACTGGAGGGTTAGGAGGGATTGGAAAATCACTTGTCAAGAAAATGTTTGTCTTAAGACACTTTACTGACCATGCAGCAGAATTTGGATTTACAACTGAAGCCCAATATTTGAATGGTGCAAGGAACTTCCTTACAAAAAAAGCTACGTCAACTACAAAGGCATTTACTTCAGCCGAAGGAACATATTTTAGATATGACACCGCAACAAATGAGTTTGCAATAATTAACAAATTCGGGCGGCATTTCAACTTATATGAAGCCAGTAGATAAACTTGCATACTGGCTTGAACAAGTGGCACAATATGCACCAAAATGATTACAGGAGGTGTGGACAATAAAAAGATTGGAATGTCCATGTTGCGGATATTTTACAGTAGATAGTGATGATGAGGTTATAGTGGATATTTGTGACGTATGTTTTTGGCAATATGATTTGATAGCTCATCGACAGCCTGATAGAAATATAGGTGCAAATCATATTTCATTAACACATGCAAAAGAAAATTATAGACAGTTTGGTGTATGCAAAAAAGAATTCATTCATATGGTTAGAGGACCACTTGAAGTAGAACTTCCTGAAAACAATAAAGAATAATTGAAGGTATGATATATGTGCCACATGAGAGTGTAACAACTCCATGTGGTTTTTCTTTTCGCTAAAAAATGAGATTGTAGAGGGATTGACAGCGATATTATTTATGATTGGACGGCCGTACCGCTTTCTGGAAATCTTCAGGTAATAGGGGATTCCCGAAAAATCGGGAATAACACTCTGGTCGTCAGCGGAACCGGAATATTGGATTTGACCGTGAGCGTTACCTTCCGCTGCAGGACATTCGGCGGCGGCATCGAGGATTGCATAAGAACCGCATCTATGCGGTTCACTCAAATGCCAACGGGAGCCATTAGAGCACGCCGAAGGATTATTCAAAAGAACGCTCCTAAGATTACACGTAAAATCGCTCAGAAGACTTCTGCTTGACCACGAAAAAGACTATCCGGAAGGTCTCTCGAAGGAAATAAGGAAAAGAAATCTTTCATCGTTCACACATTTTTGGATAACGCAGCCTAATTGAGAATATGCCTGGTACTCTTTAGCACAGGAGCTTGCTGAATTACAGCTCCTGTTTTTCAATGTACGAATTTCGGAGGCATCATTTGCGAAATGAAGTTGAAATAAGCTTATCCCTTGGCAGGTCATCTAAGCCGTTGCTCCCCCTAACGACTTACGCACGCTTCAAATACATATCGTGAGTGGAACACTGAGAAGATAAATGTGATTGACAATTTGTTATAAACATCTATACAATATCATTATTCAATAATTCAGTTGAATAGTTGAGGTGTTCAAAATGTCTACTATCGCAATAGTGTGGAAAGACCGGCTTTATCAGGAATTTGCGCGTATTGGAAAAAGCTTGTCCAGCCCTAAACGACTGGAGCTCCTTGACGTGCTGGCACAAGCGCCAAAATCGGTGGAGGCTTTATCAAAGAGCACTGGCATGAGTATCGCGAATGTATCGCAACATTTGCAAACGTTGTATGAAGCGAGATTGGTCCGTTTCACGAAAAAAGGTACTTTTGTCATTTATGAGCTTGTAGATCCATCTGTGGCTGATTTTATGCTGAACTTGCATAGTCTGTGCGAGAAGCAATTAGTTGAAATTCAACAAATCAAAAACGAAATTTTAAAACATCACGTCATTATGGAGCCTATTTCACTAGAAGCATTGAAGGAGCGAATGGAGAAAGGCGAAGTCTTATTGTTAGATGTAAGACCGAGGGAGGAATATGATGCTGACCATATCCCAGGCGCCATTTCCATTCCCGTTGAAGAACTGGAACAACATCTATCTTCTTTACCGGCCGCGATGGAAATCGTCGCCTACTGCCGAGGGCCATATTGCATGATGTCGGCTCAAGCGGCCGAGATCATGAACGCCAAAGGACTGAAAGCATTTCATTTAGAAGAAGGAGTACATGAATGGCGCCAATTTGTCAAAGACCATCACTAATAAAGGGGGTACCGAACATTGTCGCATGAACCCGATGACGGTGTTACCGATTGGCGAAACTCCTATTTGCGGAGTTATATCGATTCCCAAGAAATGCAGAGACAGCTCTATAAACGGACGTTATTCATCGTTGTCATTTCACAGATATTCAGCGGTGCGGGACTCGCGGCTGGAGTGACTGTCGGGGCGCTTCTGGCTCAGGATATGCTGGGTTCGGACAGTTTAGCGGGTATTCCTTCCGCTTTATTTACTCTTGGTTCTGCAGCGGCCGCGCTGATCATTGGACGCCTCTCTCAACGTTACGGACGTCGTACGGGAATGGCAGCGGGATTCTTGACTGGAGGCATTGGCGCGATCGGGATCGTCGTTGCCGCAATTGGCGATCAGATTTTGCTTCTATTTGCTTCTATGCTTATCTACGGTGCAGGTACTGCCGCAAACTTGCAAGCCCGCTATGCGGGGACCGACTTAGCGAAGCCTACAGAGAGGGCGAGAGCGATCAGTATCGCTTTAGTTTCAACCACATTCGGCGCCGTTGCAGGTCCCAATCTGGTTGATCCATTGGGAAAATTCGCTTTATCTTTAGGTATTCCGGCCCTTGCCGGCCCTTTTATTCTTGCTGCAGCAGCCTTCATCCTTGCCGGTCTGTTCCTTTTGGCTTTCCTTCGCCCGGACCCCTTCATCGTTGCGAAAGCAATTGCCGAAGCGCAGAAGAAGGATAAGAGCGACCTCTCGGAAAAGAATTCAAATATAGGGGCAGTTAACCATCGGGGAATTATGGTTGGGGCCACTATAATGGTATTGACTCAAATCGTGATGGTTGCCATTATGACAATGACGCCAATACACATGAAGCATCACGGGCATAGCTTGGCCAGTGTGGGATTAGTAATTGGCATTCATGTCGGAGCCATGTTCCTCCCATCCCTCGTAACCGGAGTCCTGGTTGACAAGTTCGGCCGCACGACTATGTCTGTTGCATCCGGAGCCGTTCTGCTTGCCGCAGGTGTTTGCGCAGCTGTAGTGCCTGCCGATTCCTTAATGGGATTAATTATTGCGCTTGCCTTGCTGGGGCTTGGTTGGAACTTCGGCTTAATTAGCGGTACGGCACTCATAGTAGATGCAACTTCCCCAGCTGTGCGCGCCAAAACACAAGGACAGATTGACGTCCTGGTTGCCTTGGCCGGGGCGTCCGGCGGAGCATTTTCCGGCGTCGTTGTCGCGAACTCCAGTTATGCATGGCTCTCATTTGCCGGGGGGATCCTTTCCCTGCTGCTCATACCCGTCGTTGTTTGGTCCAGAAGCCGTCATCACCAATCCAATGCGGATCAAGGAAATGCGGTTACACCCTCATAAAGGGGTGCAACCGCCTTTCTCCATTCCACAATATGGCGCTGATTTCCTGCCAAACCTCCATAGAAGACATTGATGAGCACACCCGGGTATCTCGCGAATGTGTGGAAGCGTTGTTGGGTGAATGATGTTTTGATGATTTTCGATGATGAAGTCTGCGAATATTCGCGGCCTTTTTTTCCATTCTGCACAGTAAAGGAACTTGGCAAGAGCAGTCCTTCAGCGGTACTAGGCCGCTGGGGACTGTTTTTTGCCTTCCTTGGCTTAGGAAGCGGATGCCGATTCCTGGCTTATGTGCTCCGCTTTTCTCCCCAGGACGCCGCCAAACAGGAACATCCCGAGCGAGAGCGCCAGGCAGACTGCCGAGAAGATGCCGATCGACGAATATCCGCCGAGTTGGACATAGAGTATGCCGGCTATCCATGCGCCGAGAGTGTTCGCACCGTTCATCGTCGAGTTGGCCAGGCTGGAAATCGTTCCTCGGATGGAGGCGTTCAGCGAAGTGAGCGCCCCCATGACAATTGGGAAGATAATCCCAAGCGTCGCGAAAATGATCAGATAGACGATCGTCACGATAGGGAGGTTCGGCAGATGGGGAGTAACCGTGTATAGTACCACGAGCATTGACATTCCTGCTGCGACCGCATTCGCATGGCCTAGCTTTCGAGTCGCATAAGAGCTAATCATGCTTCCTAGCAGAGTGCCGAACCCAAGGAACATCATAACGGTACCGATCTGCCCAATTGAAAGCTCAAAGCGATCGGCCATCCACTTGCCAACGAAGGCGAATGCGGTACCGCTCCCTAAGTGAAGAAGCAGGTAGGCAAGGAAGCCGCTCCTTGCCTTGCCGCTCGTGATCAGCGGGACATACCGGCGAAGGATCGACGTCCGATCGCCCTTGAGCGCACTAGGCTTCATGTCGGGCAGCAAGTTGAAGGCGACGGCGGCTAAGAGCAACGAAGCGATTCCAATCGTCCAGAACGGAACGGACCAATTGGCGGTCGCCAGCCAGCTTCCGATTGGCACGCCAAGCGCCTGGGCAGCGGCGAGCCCCCCGAAGGCGATGCCCATCGTCTTCGATATGCTGGACGCCGGCATGACAGCTGGGATAGAAGCCCACACCTGGGGAGCCGTGAACGCTGCGCTGACCCCGGCAAGGAAGCGGAACAGGCACATCGTCCAGAAGCTGTCCGCAAAGCCGCACAGAATCGTCGAGACGGAGAATCCGAGCAAGCCGCACAGCAGAACGGTTCTGCGGTTCCAGCCGTCGGATAGTGGACCGGCGATCAAGGCGAAAACGGCCGAGCCTAGCGTGTAGGCGCCAATCATCCATCCGGCGATTCCCGTCGATACGCCGAATTGCGTCTGCAATGTCGGGAGCATGGGCGAAATAAGGAAAGTATCGGTTCCAATCATGAACATGATGAGGAAGAATAGTGAGGTATATTTGCGCATGGTCGATCACTCCTATTGGTCTAGTGTTGCTTGCTATGTCTATCGTACGGCATAATGGTGACAGAACCTGTCATTGACTCATCTCTATTTATTAAAAAGGAGGGTGAGGATGCCCAAGTCCAAAAGGCTGATGGAACTGATGATGACCGTCAACCGGAAGCGGCGGTTCAAGGTTCAGGAGCTTGCCGACGAATTCGGGGTCTCGAAGCGCACGATTCTAAGGGATTTGCAGGAACTGAGCGAGTTGGGAGTGCCTCTTTACTCGGAAGTAGGTCCGCATGGGGGCTATCAGGTGATAAGGGAGAGGGTACTGCCTCCCATCGCATTCACGGAGGAAGAAGCCGTGGCGATGTTCTTTGCGGTGCACGCCTTGCGCCATTACTCCTCGCTGCCGTTCGAAGCGGAATCCGCCTCGGCGCTGAGCAAGTTCTACCTTCATATGCCCGGGGACGTTAGGGATCGAATCGACGGCATGAAAAACCGGGTCGACTTCATTACGCCGACAAGGCGGGGCGATGCCCCTTGCTTGGCCATTCTTCTTGACGCGGCTGTACATCGAAAGGTGCTTATCGTCGAGTACAAGTCGAAGGAGGAGGGGGTGAGTAGCCGCCGGATTCAGCCGGTCTGCATTTATGCGAACAACGGTTTCTGGTATTGTACGGCCTACTGCTTCCTGCGCCAGGGATTCCGTGTGTTCCGGTGCGACCGGATCCGCGAGGCAGAGTATGACTCGTCAGGCACGGAACCGTTCGATCTAAGCGACGTCCGCCTCAGCCGGCGGGAGGCTGCAGAGCCGAAGGAGCCTGTTCGCCTTCGCGCGGAGCTGAGCCGAGCAGGCATCCAGCGTTGCGAAGCCGAAATTTGGCTCGCTCCGCTGCTGCACGTGCGTGAAGACGGAAGTGGCGCGATCGATAAGGACGTGTCCCGCGGCGACATCCCTTTTTACACGGAGTTCTTCATCGGATTGGGGGACGAGGCCCTCTTGAAGGAGCCGGTGGAATTGAAAGAAGCGATCCGGAGGAGGCTCTCCGAGATGCTGGTCCGATACCAATGAACGGAGGGTTATTATGCAAATCAAGCTGCTTGGACGGAGTGGTCTTGCCGTGTCGGAGCTTTGTCTGGGAACGATGAGTTTTGGAAATACAACCAGTTCGAGTGATTCGATTCGGATGGTTCATCAGTTTATGGAGCAGGGCGGAAATTTTCTGGATACGGCGAATGTATATGTATCCGGCCGTTCGGAAGAGATCGTAGGAGAAGCGATCAAGGACTGTCGCTCAGAGGTTGTCCTGGCCACAAAGGTACGGATGAATATGGCCGATCATCCCAATGGGGCGGGTGTCTCACGAAAGCATATTATGCAAAGTGTCGAAGAGAGCCTTCGCCGTCTGCAAACTGATTATATCGATTTGTATCAAATCCATGTGTGGGATCATCTGACTCCGATTGAAGAGACACTTCGTGCTCTTGACGATCTGGTCACTTCGGGTAAAGTTCGTTATATCGGATGTTCCAATTTTTTTGCCTGGCAGCTGATGAAATCCCTTGCCTGCAGTGATGCCAACCGTTATGTCCGGTTTATTTCCATCCAACCGCAGTATCGTCTTGTAAGCCGTGAAATGGATCGGGAAATGATGTCGTTGTGCCTGGAAGAGAATGTTGGAGTTATACCTTGGGCTCCGCTTGGCGGCGGATTTCTAACAGGTCGTTATACCAAGGAAGAGCCGACATCTGGGCGCTTAACGGCAAAGGTCGGTGAGAGTTCTTGGGCCTTGCGCGGAACGGAACGTAATTTTGCAATTCTGGATGCCGTTCTAGCAGCCGCTCAGGAATTGGACAAGACACCAGCACAAATCGCTCTCGCTTGGCTGCTGCAAAGAAAAGGAGTCACATCGCCGATTTTTGGAGCCAGCACTCTTGAGCAGTTTGCCGATAATATGGGTGCTGTAGGATGGACGATGCCAAGCGAAATATGGAATCGGCTGAATGAAGCCAGCGCGCTTCCTTCCGAATATCCGAATCGTTTTATCGCCAAATTCGCCCGGCCTTATTAATCAAATAAAGAAGATGAATTAATGGTAAAAGTTCATACGTCAACGGTAAATGCTGCAGACTTGGAAACCTTGAGAGGCACGTGGTTAGCCCGCTTCGGGGGACCTCTAAGACCAATGCACAAGATACTCGGAACTGACATAGCCGGGCGGGTTGAAACGAATGATGAAATATGGGGGGACTTATCCCTGTATGTAGTTGCGGCGCTTTTGCTGAGTATGTACGTTTTATCCTAAACGGGCTGTTGGTTGGAGCGGCTGTCGGCTCCGGGTTTACCGCGTTTGAGTCGGCCGGATACGCAAAGGGCACGACCGGGAAACGGGATGTGTCCTTTTTGCTGTTTGAGTCGACGAAGGGAGTTCGTGGGAGAGTTGATATATACGATTTTTCGAACATAATTGGTGGTATTCATGCAAAAAGACAAATTATATACGATTTTTCACATAGATTTTTCACTTTAGCCAGCCCAGGGAATTTTCTATATGAAGCATCGAAACAGAAACATTACTCAAACCAAATCCGGACTTTGGATAGAGCCCACATATTCATACTAGTTGACTCGCTGGGACACTCCTCTGGCCACAGCCCGAAATTTCCCTTTATCGACCAGCATGCGGCAGTACTTGATGACAGTCATAATATGCAGTTCGATAGATAACTACAAAATCCGGTTGAACGATCCGAAACCGGAAGGATTGCGGCCGGCCATCCGGTTCAGCTTTAAGTGTCTGCTGTCCGGGAATACCTGCTCCCAGTATGGCTGTTCAATGACGATGTTGTTTCCGTTTATCGTTACATAACCCGGACCGGACGCCGCAAATCCCTCCAGCAATTTTGTCATGGCATTGTACAATTCGACCGTTGCCGGAACTTCGGAGCGAGAGAGCGTAGCCAGCATGTAATACGCTTAGATAGATCACATCATGACCCAATGCATGGCAAGATTGATCATTTTTTAATACAATGTAAAAAATACTTTACATAATGTATGATTAATATTACATTATGAATATAATACTTTACTTTGAGTAAAGCTTATCATACAGGAGGAGTAAAAATGTCCTATCAAGAAAAGAAGAACATCGTATCTTTAGTTAGCACCATACTGATTTTTGGATTCTATTGTTTGTATGTGTTTCAACGGTATCAAGAAGGGAGCATGGATACGACAGAGACCTTCAAATTTTGGGGGGCTGCCATTTTAATCTTAATCCCGGTGACGATCGTAGCAAAGATCATCATTGATATTGTATTTAATATCATTAACAGAATAGCAACTAAGGAAAAAGAACCATCATTTTCTGATGAACTAGACAAGTTGATCGAATTGAAAGCCACAAGGATTTCTCATTATGTGTTTGTGCTAGGCTTTCTTCTTGCGATGGGATCGCTGGTCATGGAAATGCAGCCATCTACCATGTTCATCATCCTTATTTTCTCGGGATTTGTGTCAGAGGTGGTCGGAGTTATTACTACGCTTTATTGTTATCGGAGAGGAGTCTAAAATGGGCAAATGGCTTATTCACAATAACATTCGGAGCTTACGATTTAACCATGACGAGATGACCCAACAACAATTGGCAGACAAAGTAGGCGTGACACGACAAACCATCGTAGCCATCGAAAAAGAAAAATACTCCCCGTCTCTGGAATTGGCTTTTCGCATTGCGCACATCTTCAACTTACCGTTGGAAGAGGTATTCTCTTATGAGGAACAAGATTAATCAATCGGGGAGGGAAACGTATGAAAGCAATCGTATGCACCAAATACGGAACGCCGGAAGTTCTGCAGCTTAAAGAAGTAGAAAAACCTACTCCCAAGGACAATGAAGTACGGATAAAAATATATGCGGCAGTAGTAACGCCCTCGGACTGTGCCTTTCGAAAGGCAGACCCGTTTATGGTCAGATTTCTTTATGGTCTCAGAAGACCAAAATATACGATATTAGGGGTTGAGCTAGCCGGGGAAATCGAATCCGTCGGAAAAGACGTGTCTGTGTTCAAAGAAGGCGACCAGGTTTACGGGATGAGTCCGAATAGCTTTGGCGCTCATGCCGAGTACATGTGTCTGCCCGAAGTTAATGCGTTGTTCCTAAAGCCGGCCAATGCGACCTTTGAAGAAGCCGCCGGCGTCTGTGATGGGGCAACTACAGCATTAACTTTCCTTAGGGATAAGGCGAATATCCAGAGCGGTCAAAAAGTCCTTATCAATGGCGCTTCTGGAGCGGTAGGCGCTTATGCCGTACAGCTTGCCAAGTACTATGGGGCAGAAGTTACCGCAGTATGCAGTACCGCGAATGTAGGATTGGTGAAGTCTCTGGGGGCGGATCAGGTAATCGACTATACCCAAGAGGACTTTACCAAAGGCGGTCAGACCTTTGACGTAATTTTCGACGCAGTAGGCAAGAGTTCGTTTTCACGATGTAAAGGCTCGCTAAAGCAAAGAGGGATCTATCTCTCAACTGTCCCTACGTTGGGAATTATGCTTCAAATGTTATGGACTTCAAAGATCGGCAGCAAAAAAGCAATTTTTACTGCTGCGGGCTTAAAGCAGAGTAAAGAAAATCTAGGCTTTCTCAAAGAGCTTTATGAGGTGGGGAAGATAAAGTCGGTCATCGATAGGCGCTATCCGTTGGAACAGACTGCCGAGGCTCATAACTACGTTGAAAAAGGACACAAAAAGGGAAATGTAGTTATCACCGTGCACGATAATAATCAAACATAATAAATTGGGAGGAATTGAAATGCCAAACCGTCTCACCGAAACATCACCACGTATTTATGCAAGAGTCGCAGGGTTTGCATTACTGCTCATGGCTATACTTGCTATGTTCGCTAATTTTTTTGTTATCGAGGGTCTTATTATTCCGGGAGATGCAGCAACAACTGCAAATAACATCATGGCCAACGACTTGTTATTCCGGAGCGGTGTTATTAGCTTTATCATCGTGCTTATTCTTGATGTATTGGTAGCGTGGGCACTTTATATTTTCCTCAAACCAGCAAATGAAAATCTTGCATTGCTGGCAGCGTGGTTAAGGTTGATATACACTGTTATTTTTGGAATCGCCATTTATCATTTATTAAGTGTTTTGGAACTTTTAAGTGGTGCTGAATACTTGACGGTGTTTGAAACAGCTCAGTTGCACGCTCAGGTGATGTTATCTATCAATGCGTTTAGAAATGTATGGCTTATTGGATTAGTATTTTTTGGCTTACATTTGTTCGTCATAGGTTATTTAATATTCAAGTCAGGCTTCATGCCTAGAATTCTTGGCGTCTTGTTGATGATTGCATGCTTTGGCTATTTAATAGATAGTTTTGCACATTTTCTTTTATCCAACTACACCGACTACGAAGCCATATTCTTAATTATTGTTGCCGTGCCTGGGGTTATTGGGGAATTGTCATTAGCCTTTTGGCTTTTGTTTAAAGGTGGAAAGGTACAACGGACGCAATAGCTGCTATCGAACCAACTCAATAAATTTGCTCGCAGCGCTGGTAAGCGGCATGTTTCGCATCGTCATAATCCCCACGTGAGAGGGCGGCAGCGGCACGTCTAATTTAATCTCGAAGAGGGATCCTTCCTCCAGCTCGCTAGACACAAACTCCCTGGTCACGTAAGAAATTCCGAGTCCCCTTCGCGCGAATTCGATAAGAAGATCCACGCTTCCAACCTCGATTTCAGGTTTGAGCGTATGGCCGTAGCTCTGAAAAATTTCCGTAATCGCCATTCGAGCCCGGCTATTCCTCGAGAATAGGATGACGGGGTACTGCAGGAGCATATCGAGCGAAAGCACCATGTCCTGAAGCTCCGCATAACGGGCACCCGCCACAAAGCAATCCTGCAGTTGAAAACTCTCCCTCACTTCAAGTTGCGAATCGATGATCGGCATGCGAACTACGCCCAAATCGATTCTGCCTTCTTTTAAGAATGCGATGACTTCCGGAGTCGTTCCGTGATTCAAGTGCAGCTTGATGCCGGGGTGCTTCTCATGAAAGTCTTCCAAATACGGAAGCAAATAATGCTTGAACAGCGAATCGCTTCCGCCTATCCGCAGCTCGCCGCTGTCCAAGTTTTTAAGTGCGGCCATTTTCTCTTCGGCCAACGATATCAAGATCTGAGACTTCTCAATATAGGAATACAGGATGGTGCCCTCTTGTGTAAGCGCAACGCCTTTTGAATTGCGATAAAACAATGTGATGCCGAAGTTGTCTTCAAGCTGTTTGATGGCGTGGCTGACGCTCGGCTGAGTGAGGTATAAAGCCTTGGCGGCCTGTGTCAAACTCCCCATTTTCGCAGCCCAATAAAAAACTTTGTACAATTCATAGTTATTGTTCATAGATGTGGTCTATAGCTCCTGTAAAATATATTAATTACTTGTATGGCTTATATTCGTATTATAGTGAAACTACGAAAAAGAAACCAGAGCTAGAAAGTGCTCTTCTGGAAGGAGAAGGAAGATGGAGCCAACTACTTTTATCTTGTTCGGGGCGACAGGGGATTTAGCCAAAAGAAAAATATATCCTGCCCTGTATAATTTGTTCGTCGATGGAAAGTTGCCGCAAGCATTCTCATTAATTGGCCTTGGAAGAAGAGAATGGTCCGATGAATCCTTTCAGGCCAACGTCGAGCAATCTCTTCATCAGTTTTCCAGACGCGAAGCGAAAGACGCCGGATTAGTGAAAGATTTTTTGCGCGTTTTCCGGTACAGCGTTCTTGATATCGGCCGTAAAGAGGATTATCTTAAGCTGTTGAAGCTGACCGAAAGGCGTGAAGATGAACTTCGTATTCCGCACAATCGCCTCTTCTATTTATCCGTCGGACCTGAATATTTCGAAACGATCGCAGCCAACATCCAGGATAGCGGACTGGGCTCAGCGGATGGCTGGAAGCGTCTCGTGATCGAGAAACCTTTCGGACATGACTTGCAATCGGCCCGGGATCTCAATCGGAAATTGAGCAAAGCTTTCTCGGAGCAAGAAATTTTCCGAATCGATCATTATCTCGGCAAGCCGGTTGTGCAGCGGTTGGAGACTTTGCAGCAAGCCAATCCGGTCATTCAAGCGCTATGGACCAATCGTTACATTGCCAACGTGCAGATTACGGCCAATGAATCAGTCGGAGTCGAAGAGAGAGCGGGTTATTACGATCATGTCGGAGCCGTTAGAGACATGTTCCAAAACCATATGCTGCAATTGATGATGATGGCGGCGATTCACCTTCCTCACGACAGTACCTCCGAGGAGGTGCGCTTTAAGAAGAAAAAGGTGATGGAAGCCCTCGAGCCGTTGCAAAAAGAGGAAGTTATCGCCAACGTTATCCGAGGGCAGTACAAAGAAGGAAGCATCCAAGGGAAGCCGGTAATCGGCTATGCTTCCGAAGCGGGTATCGCACCTTCTTCGATGAACGATACGTTTATTGCCGCCAGATTGCAAATAGATAATAGCTATTGGCAAGGAGTTCCTTTCTATATCCGAACAGGCAAAAGAATGAAGGACAAATCCACGAGAATTGTGGTCGAATTCAAGGAACCGTTGAAGCAGGCCTCCACGAAAAATGATGATCACATAGCTCCGAATCTTCTCGTCATTGATATCGGTCCTAACGAAGGCATTACGTTGCAACTCAATGCCAAGGATCCTGAGCATAAAGGGGGGTTCAAGCCCATCAACATCGATCTGCATGCAAGTCAAGAAAATTCTCCCGAGGCTTACGAGAATTTGATTGGCGATGCATTGTCCGGAGACCCTACGTTCTTCGCGCATTGGGATGAGGTTGAATTGTCCTGGAAGTGGGTTCAACCGATCTTGGACGCATTCAATGAGAACTTGGTTCCTCTTCATTCGTACGCCGCAGGCACTTACGGCCCTGCCGAGTCCGACGCGTTGCTCGCGAAGGACGGCTTTCATTGGTGGTTTGATTCTAAGCCTGAACAAAATAATGATATCAGCGAAGGAGTACAATATGCCTACCACGCAAACCATTGATCAGTTAGCAATCGATACGATCAGAACGTTGTCCATCGATGCCATCAACAGCGCCAATTCCGGTCACCCGGGGCTGCCGATGGGCGCCGCGCCGATGGCTTATGCCCTTTGGTCCGAGCAATTGAATCATAATCCCGGCAACGCGAAGTGGTTCAACCGCGACCGCTTCGTTCTATCGGCAGGTCATGGTTCAGCCTTGCTCTACAGTCTACTGCATTTGTCCGGTTATCGGGTATCGATCGATGATTTGAAACAATTTCGCAAGCTGAATAGCCTAACTCCGGGACATCCCGAATACGGGCACACGGATGGCGTAGATGCTACAACTGGACCTTTGGGTCAAGGGCTTGCGATGGCGGTCGGAATGGCGATGGCCGAAGCTCATCTCGCCTCGAAATACAATAAAGAAGGGTTCCCAGTTGTCGATCATCATACTTATGCGTTAGTCGGCGATGGCTGCTTGATGGAAGGAATCTCATACGAAGCGATGTCCATGGCTGGACATATGAAGCTGGGCAAATTAATCGTGCTGTATGATTCCAATGACATCTCGCTCGACGGAGATCTTAACCTTTCCTTCGGGGAAAATATACAGAAGAGAGCGGAATCGGCGAACTGGCAATATTTGCGGGTTGAAGACGGCAATGACATTGCACGGATCTCCGATGCGATCGCAGCAGCCAAACAGAACGATTCGCAGCCGACGCTCATCGAGATTCGCACGATTATCGGTTACGGCAGCAAGGCTGCAGGAACGAACAAAGTACATGGCAATCCGCTTGGCAAAGATGAAGCTAAAGCAACCAAGGAAGTCTACGGTTGGCACTATGAGGAAGAGTTCACCGTTCCGGAGCAAGTCAAAGCGCACTTTGAGCAGCTTAAACACAAGGGCGCGGCCAAAGAAGAGGAATGGAACAACCTACTCCTATCGTACGCGGCGCAGTATCCTTCGCAAGGCAAGGAGCTTGCGCAAGTCATCGACGGATCCGTATCGATTGCCGCCGCCGATATCCTTTCGTTCGATGCTTCCAAGACCATTTCAACCCGCGTAGCGAGCGGCGAAGCGATTAATCATTACGTGAAAATCGTTCCTTCCATCTTCGGTGGCAGCGCGGATCTATCCCATTCGACTATGACAGATATCAAAGGTGAGCAAACGTTCGCCATTGATTCCTACTCCGGCCGTAACATTTACTTCGGCGTCCGCGAGCATGCGATGGGCGCAGCCGGTAACGGCATGGCTCTGCATGGAGGCGTCAAATCGTTCGTAAGCACATTCTTCGTATTCAGCGATTATTTGCGCCCATCGATCCGCTTGGCCGCACTGCAAAAATTGCCTGTCATTTATGTATTCACTCACGATTCCATTGCCGTCGGGGAAGATGGTCCAACGCATGAGCCCGTGGAGCAATTGGCCGCGTTGCGCACCATCCCGGGTCTTACGGTCATCCGACCGACCGATGCCAATGAAACGGCAAGCGCATGGGCTTACGCCTTGGAGCAGAAGGAAGGACCGGTAGCTCTAATTCTGAGCAGACAGAATCTTCCGATCTATGAGACGACTAAAGTGAACAAACAAGAGGTTGCCAATGGAGCTTATATCTTAACGGAAACCAATAATCAACCGGACGTCATTCTAATCGGTACGGGTTCTGAGGTTTCCCTGGCTGTGAACGCCAAAGCAGAGCTTGAGCGGGATAATATCTCCGTTCGCGTCGTTGCCATGCCGAGTAGAGAGCTGTTCGAACGGCAATCCGAAGCTTACAAGCAAGGAGTGCTTCCTGATTCCGTGTCAAAGCGTATCTCCATCGAAGCAGGTATTTCATTAGGCTGGGAGCGTTATACGGGATTCGGCGGAAAAGTATTGTCGATCGATACGTTCGGCGCTTCGGGACCAGGTGGCGAGGTCATGGCTTACTTCGGTTTTACCGTCGATAATGTCGTTCGCTTGACGAAAGAACTACTGAAATAACATTAAATCAACCCAATAATCGGAGGTCATTAAACATGAAATTTTTTATCGACACTGCCAATTTGGTAGACATCAAGAAAGCATATGAAATCGGAATCTTATCCGGCGTTACAACGAATCCTTCTCTAGTTGCAAAGGAAGGCGTGAAGTTCGAAGACCGTATTGCAGAAATATTGCGTGAAGTGCCTGAGGTTGAATCGGTATCCGCAGAAGTAACGCCTGATGCGCTGACGGCGGAAGAAATGATCGCTCAAGCAAACGAATTGATCAAAATCAACAATAACGACAAGAACATCACCATCAAGCTTCCTATGACACTAGCTGGCTTAGCGGCTTGCCGTTACCTGACTAAAAAAGGCGTGAAAACAAACGTTACACTGATCTTTACGGTAAACCAAGCACTCTTGGCCGCTCGTGCAGGTGCTACCTATGTGTCTCCGTTCCTTGGCCGCTTAGATGACATCTCGGAAGACGGCGTACAATTGATCGTTAAAGTCGCCGAATTGTTCCGTATTCACAATTTGGATGCACAAATCATCGCTGCTTCTGTCCGTCATCCGGATCACGTTACCCGAGTTGCAATGGCAGGCGCGCATATCGCTACGATTCCATTCTCGGTAATCGAACAAATCTCCAAGCATCCTCTTACAGAACAAGGGATGGAGAAATTCGCAGCTGACTGGAAGAAAGCTGTTCAATAATAAGTAGGACGAAATAATAGGTGGTACGTAATGATTGGGAGGCAGGAACAAAATGAACAAGCAACAAATCGGCGTGGTCGGCTTGGCTGTCATGGGCAAGAATCTCGCCTTGAATATCGAAAGCAAAGGATTCTCCGTAGCGGTATATAACCGTTCGCCGGAGAAAACGAATGAACTGTTGGAGGAAGCGAAAGGAAAGAACTTCGTCGGCGCTTACAGCGTCGAACAATTCGTCCAATCGCTCGAGACGCCGCGTAAAATCTTGATTATGGTCAAAGCGGGACAACCGACGGACGATACCATTAATCAGCTCGTGCCGCACCTTAGTCAAGGGGACATTCTAATTGACGGCGGAAACGCTTATTTCCCCGATACGCAAAGAAGAAATAAAGATCTGCAGGCGCAAGGATTCCGCTTCATCGGAGCGGGCGTATCGGGCGGGGAAGAGGGAGCGCTGAAGGGCCCTGCGATTATGCCTGGCGGGCAGAAGGACGCATATGAGCTTGTGGAACCGATCTTGACTGCCATTTCGGCCAAAGTGAACGGCGATCCTTGCTCGACCTATATCGGAGAAGGCGGCGCCGGACATTATGTAAAAATGGTGCACAACGGCATCGAATACGGCGATATGCAGCTAATCGGCGAGGCGTATCACTTGCTTAAGGATGTATTGCGCTTGAATACAAGCGAGCTGCATGACATTTTTACCGAGTGGAACAACGGGGAACTGGATAGTTATTTGATCGAAATTACGGCGGATATATTCGCGAAGACAGATTCGGACACAGGGAAGCCGATGGTGGATGTCATCCTGGATTCGGCAGGTCAGAAAGGAACCGGCAAATGGACGAGTCAAAGCGCTTTGGATTTGGGAGTTCCGTTGTCCATCATTACCGAATCCGTGTTCGCCCGGTTCATCTCCGCGATGAAAGAAGAACGAGTGGCCGCAAGCAAAAAACTGAACGGTCCTGCGGTATCGAGCTATGACGGCGATCCTCGAGAATTCATCGAAGCCGTTCGCAAAGCTTTGTATGCCAGCAAGATCGCATCGTACGCGCAAGGCTTTGCGCAAATGAGAGCAGCCTCAGATAACTACGCTTGGAATCTCAATTACGGCGGCATTGCGATGATCTTCCGCGGGGGATGTATTATCCGCGCAAGGTTCCTGCAAAATATCAAGGATGCTTACGACCGCGATCCGGCTCTGACTAACCTGTTAATGGACGATTACTTCAGCGGAATCGTTGGCAGCTATCAGGAAGCTTGGAGAAAAGTCATCTCCATTGCCGTAACCAGGGGGATACCGGTTCCCGCATTTGCTTCCGCTTTAGCTTACTATGACAGCTATCGTACAGAGCGTCTGCCCGCTAACTTGCTGCAAGCGCAAAGGGATTATTTCGGAGCGCATACATTCGAGCGGCTTGATCGGAAGGGAAGCTTTCATTTTCAATGGATGGAAAATAACGGTTGAATCTTTTTTCAAAGAAAGCTTTACCGTGCCGTCACGATTTGATAATATAATCGCAATAAACAAATGCGATGAAGAGAAGAGTAGATAATGAATTCTTTCGCAGAGAGCTCCGCCAGCTGAAATGGAGCAAAGAATTCTTTATTGAAGAAAGCCTCAGAGCAGAGCGCCGGAACCTCAAGAGGGGGTGGCGCGCCGGGAGCTCCCGTTACAGAGCTAAAGTATAAGCATTACTTGGTAATGCCGTACTTGAAGAGGCGAATATGGCGACATATTCGCGAATCTGGGGTGGTACCGCGAGTAATTAAATCTCGTCCCTGAGACTTATGTCTTGGGGGTGGGATTTTTTTGTTATCACAAAAGTTAGACGCTTCACACATGTATGTAATATCGAGCAGACCAAATCAGACAACTACAATTAGAGAGGAATTGAATTTCATATGACGGAAAAATTGAAGGTCGGTATTGTAGGCGGAACAGGCATGGTCGGACAACGATTCGTCGAGTTGCTGGATCAACATCCTTGGTTCCAAGTAATGGCGATCGCGGCGAGTGCCGGCTCGGCGGGGAAGACTTACGAAGAATCCGTGCAAGGCAGATGGAAATTGTCTAGCCCGATTCCCGAGAATGTGAAAAAGATCGTCGTTCAGGATGCGTCGAAAGTGGAAGAAGTCGCCGCTTCCGTCGATTTTATTTTTTGTGCGGTTGATATGAAAAAGGTTGAAGTTCAAATGTTAGAGGAGGCCTATGCTAAGACGGGAACGCCCGTTATTTCGAATAACTCGGCTCATCGCTGGACACCCGATATTCCGATGGTCATTCCGGAAGTGAATCCAGGGCATATTGAAGTGATTTCAGCGCAAAGAAAGAGGTTGGGGACTTCGACAGGCTTTATTGCCGTCAAGCCCAACTGTTCCATTCAAAGCTATGTGCCGGCACTTCATGCATTGCTAGATTTCAAACCAACGAAAGTGGTTGCATCGACGTATCAGGCCATTTCCGGAGCTGGCAAAAACTTTACCGATTGGCCCGAAATGTTAGACAATGTTATCCCTTATATCGGCGGCGAGGAAGAGAAGAGCGAGCAAGAACCCTTGCGCATATGGGGCAGGATCGTAAATGATCAAATTATTAAAGCAAGCGCGCCGTTAATTACAACACAGTGTATTCGCGTTCCGGTAACGGATGGGCATTTGGCTGCGGTTTTTGTATCGTTCGAGAACAAACCTTCGAAAGAAGAAATTCTTGATCGCTGGCGTACATTCATAGGACGACCGCAGGTGCTTGGTCTTCCAAGCGCACCAAAGCAGTTCATAACGTATTTTGAAGAAGAGAACAGACCACAGACGAAACTTGATCGTGACATTGAGCGCGGTATGGGAGTTTCGGCGGGTAGATTACGCGAGGATTCAATATACGATTATAAATTTGTGGGACTATCGCATAATACGCTGCGCGGAGCGGCAGGCGGCGCCGTCCTGATCGCCGAACTGCTTAAAGCGGAAGGGTACATTCAGATAAAGTAAAGGTATAGTACCAAGCACTCACTCATAAGGTATTGATGAGATATGATACCTTGGGAGGAGACGCTAGTGATAGAAGGGTTTGTATCGCGTTCGTTAGATGAGGTAAGGTTTTGGTCGCGGATTATGAAGGAACACTCTTTATTTCTAAAACTGGGATTCAGATGCGAAGATACTCAGTTGATTAATGAGGCTGATCAATTTTTTGCCATTTTTGAAGCAATCGAGAACAGGGCCAATGCATTTACGGTTGGAACAGATCCCAACGTTATCATAAGGTTTAATGAAGAAGTCCATAATGCAGTATCTTATATTTGGGCCTTCAAGAGAAAAGTGCTTGGATTGATACTGACATGCCAGCTGCCAGGTGCCAGCAACTTCCCCTTGTTGGTTGATCATGTGAGCAGGGAAGCCAATTATTTCAGAAACCGGTTGACGGAACTGAATTTAGGAAGATTGGAACCGTTACCTGACGCCATAATCGATGAGAACGTATTTTTCCTAAGAATTATGGCTGATCATGCCAAGTTTATCAGTCATCTGCTGGACCCATCCGAACGGAAGCTTGTAGAACAAGCGAATAACTTTAGCCAGGAATTCGACCAATTGTTATTTCAAGCGAGGGAATTGGAATTCATGCGTCCTCAATCGCAAACCGTTCCGCTTCTTGACCAATTCCTTGATCAGAACAGGGTTTCCGTTAAATCGCTTCGTGACTTTAAGAAAACAGCACGCGATTTAATTGAAGCTTGCAGAATCAAAAGCATTATTCATCCGTTATTGGCAGATCATGTGTTCCGTGAAGCAGAACATTTCTTGTTCATCATAGACATGTTCGAATACAGTCTTTCTGGAAAAAAACAATGAAAAAGCTCGCTCATCCCTGAGCGGGCTTTTGATTTCATTAACAGTTCCTCGAGGTTAGTTCATTTCCTGAATGATAGGGCTCATGTTACTATTGGAAAAGCCAATGCCGATGCTAAGATCTCTACATAAAATAGAGGCATGTACCAACAACTTAGAAATATATAAAAGGAAGTTGATCATTTCATGTCTTGTTATATCGGAAGGATTAATATTGTAAAAAACGAAGGTATGATCATTTTTGGAAATGTCATCAACATTTCCCCTAACAACACGTCTAAGAGCAACGAGGGAGCAGGCGAAGGCGTCACCGGAGAGGCCGCTCTTGATAACGCCAGATTCAGCCTAACTAGACCAAACAATACGATCGTTCCAGAGGTCACGGTATCGAAGCGCAAGAAAAGTGTCGGATGACAATAATGGTGTAGTCAGATTCAATCCCGCGTAAATCGCGGGTTTTTTCATTTTGCACCTATGAAGCCCCCATCCGGTTCATGCTATGATAGAAAATGTACATAAAGAAAAGCGGTTTAGGGTGCAAGCGAAATCTTACGATACGCTGTCCAAATACCTATGAAAGCGAGCTCATCGACCATGAACACGAAAGTGCTTTTCAACGACGGATGGGAATTTGCCAAAAGCGGCCTGGACGTGACGGATCATACCGGATTGCTCTTCGAACCGGTAGATCTCCCTCATGATTGGTTGATCTATAATACATTGGCGCTTTACGAGAACGAGATCGGCTGGTATTGCAAGAAATTTAACTGGACACGGCGCGATCGACAGCTCCTGATCTGCTTCGACGGCGTGTATATGGATTCTACTGTTTACATAAACGGTCAGCTTGCAGGCGAATGGAAATACGGATACTCTTCCTTCGAACACGAGATCACGGACGCGGTCGTCGAAGGGGAAAATGAAATCGTCGTAAAAGTCGTGCACCAGAGTCCGAACAGCCGATGGTATTCAGGAGCAGGCATCTATCGGAACGTCTGGTTGAAGGAACGGGACAAAAATCACATTCTCACCGACGGCGTGTATGTCGCAACCAAGCAGCAAGGCGGCAGGTGGTTGGTGGAAATCGATACGGACGCACAAATCGAAGAAGACGTACTTATTTCGTATAACATCATCTACGAGGGTCAGACGATCGCTTCCGCTTCGGAGCGAGTAACAGCAAGCCGCGACGTCGTCACGAAAAACCGCCAAACATTAACCGTAGATAATCCCATGTTATGGAGCCCGGACGAGCCGAATCTGTACCGGATCGTCACTCGAATGCAGCGAGAAGCGACCGAACCGGACGAGGGGGGACAGCACTTCGAAGATTTGGAGAAGATCACCTTGCCACTGGGCTTCCGTAGCATCGTTCTCGACCCGGAGCAGGGACTTATGGTGAATGGGAAGAAGCTGAAATTGAACGGCGTTTGCGAGCATCATGACTTGGGTGCTCTAGGAGCGGCGTTTAACGTCCATGCGCTGCGAAGAAGATTCGTGATCCTGAAAAAAATGGGCGTCAACGCAATCCGCACGGCGCATAATATGCCGGCTCCGGAGCTCATGGATTTAGCGGACGAGATGGGTCTGTTCGTCTTCACGGAGGCGTTCGATATGTGGGAACGATCCAAGACGACTTACGATTACGCAAGATTTTTCAAAGATTGGGCGTATCGCGACGTGAAAAGCTGGGTGCTCAGAGACCGGAATCATCCGAGCCTGCTGATGTGGAGCATCGGGAACGAGATTTACGACACGCATGCGGACGAGCGAGGGCAGGAAGTCACCAGAATGCTCATGGAATATGTATTGGAATTCGATCCGAAGCAGAATGCGCGGGTTACGATCGGGTCGAATTATATGCCGTGGGAGAATGCGCAGAAATGCGCCGATATCGTGAAGGTTGCCGGCTACAATTACGCGGAGAAATATTACGGTAAGCATCATGAAGAGCATCCGGATTGGATCATCTACGGCAGCGAGACCGCTTCGGTCGTCCAGAGCAGAGGGATTTATCATTTCCCGTTCGAGAAATCGATTCTTGCCGACGATGACGAGCAGTGCTCCGCCCTCGGGAACAGTTCGACGAGCTGGGGCGCCAAGTCGGTGGAAGCCTGTATTTTGGCGGAGCGTGATACGCCGTTTTCTCTAGGACAATTCCTATGGACCGGATTCGACTATATCGGAGAACCGACGCCGTATCATACCAAGAATTCCTATTTCGGTCAGATCGACACGGCTACGTTCAGGAAAGATTCTTATTACATCTACCAAGCCGCTTGGACCGATTATCGAACAAATCCGATGGTGCACGTTTTCCCGTACTGGGATTTCAATGACGGGCAAATCATCGATGTTCGCATATGCTCGAACGCCCCCAAGATCGAGCTGCAGTTCAACGGGAAGACGATCGGAACTCACGAAATAGATCACGAGCATGGGACGCAGCTTGTCGGTTGGTGGAAGGTTCCATATGCTGAAGGGGAAATCAAAGCCATCGCCTACGACGAAACAGGCAAAGTCATAGCGACCGATGTTCGAAGATCATTCGGGGATGCGACAAGGATTCGACTTCAAGCGGATAAAGAGGTTCTTACGGCGAACGGTACTGACTTGATTTTCGTCGAAATCGGTATGTTAGACGGTGAGGGTCATCCGGTAGAAAACGCGAATAATCGCGTGCGCGTCGAGGTGACGGGGGCAGGCCGATTGTTAGGGCTTGATAACGGCGACAGCACGGATTTCGATCCGTACAAGGGAATAAGCAGAAGACTGTTCAGCGGCAAGTTAATGGCGATCATCGGCGCTACGCTGGTGCCGGGCAAAATCCGAATCGAAATATCCTCCGTGGGCATGCGAACCGAGATGGCGGAATTCGAGTCGCATCCGGTGAAAGACGGAGTTCCGGAAAGGATTTCAGCGAACGCGAGAAATCAAGAGCTGCAGTGCGTAACAGGGGGCTGCGATCAAATTCCGCTTCGTAAGATTGAAATCGTCAGCGACTCGGGACAAGACTTTAATGAATCCACCAAGGAGATTTCCGTTCGAGCCATATTATGGCCGGAAAACGCCACGTATCGAGACGTCGAGTGGCGCGCCGTTACGGACGAAGGAATCGACTCGAATATCGCCAAGGTCGAAGCGAACGGACTTGAGGCGAAGATCGCCGCCATTGGCGACGGTGCATTCCGTCTGCGTTGCACGAGCAAGAACGGCACGGACAAGACGAAGCTCATTTCCCATTTGGAGTTTAAGGCAACAGGTCTAGGAACGGCCTACAAGGATCCTTATGGATTCATCTCGGCGGGACTTTACGATTACAGTAAAGGCGAGGTCGGGAACGGCAACGAAAGAGGTATAGCGACGAGCAGAGACGGCGAAACGCACGTAGGCATCCGCGATATCGACTTCGGTCCGTATGGCTCCGATACCGTCACCATTCCGATCTTCGCCTTATCCAGCGAAGAATACGCGATGCAAATTTGGGAAGGGATGCCCGGCGAAGAGGCCAGCTCCTTAGTGGCCGACGTGATATATCAGAAGCCGTCCAAGTGGAACGTGTATCAAGAGGAAACGTATCGTCTGACCAAGAGACTTCGAGGGGTTACGTCGATGTGCTTCGTGCTTCGTCAGAAGGTGCACATCAAAGGATTTTCCTTTGAACGGCAGAACCGAGCCTTCGAAAGAAATTCGGCGGCTTCATGCGACCGGATTTATGGGGATACGTTTACCATCGCGGATGGTCGCGTGGAAGGCATCGGGAATAACGTCTCGCTTGAGTTTACGTATATGGAGTTTACCGGCGAAGGTGTTTCGAAGCTAGTCGTAAACGGGAGATCCCCGATCGACAAGAATACGATCCATATCCGATTTGCCGGCGAGAACGGCGAAAGCAATCAACTCGTGGAATTTCAGAAATCCGATGGATACGAAGAACGGGTGTTTGAATTGGAACAGGTAACGGGGATGCAAAAAGTAACATTCATCTTCCTGCCGGGGAGCAACTTCGACTTCGACTGGTTCCGCTTTAAGCGGGGATAAGCAGGAAAGGGGGGGGGATAACAAAATGCAATTGAGCGCAGGTCAAATCATCGATCGATATTTGCAACCGGATCAGCCGACTGGACCGACGGTGGATGGAATCATTGCAGGGGCCCCGGCTGCAGTCGTGACGGGAATCGTGACGACGTTCCTGGCTTCCCAATATGTGCTGGAACAAGCGGTTGCCCTTGGAGCCAATCTGGTAATCACCCATGAAGGGCTGTATTATAGTCACCATACCAACATGGATGCTTTAGTCAACAATTCTGTGTTCTTGAAGAAGAAAGCATGGATCGAAGATTCGGGACTCGTCATTTATCGTTATCATGATTACATTCATCGCTGTTTGCCGGATCGAATCACGGATGGACTCGTGAAGGCTTTGGAGTGGCAGGATGATGTTGAGGAGCTTCTTCCGGAAGCGACCATTCTGCAGATACCGACAGTCGACCTTCGTGAACTCGTATCGGCAGTGAAGCAGAAGCTTGGACTTCCTTATGTTCGCGTCATCGGCGACCCGTCTGCGCAAGTTTCCAGAGTGGCTGTCACCGTCGGATATCGAGGCGGCGGCGCGGTTGCCATCCCATTGTTCGAGAATAAGGCGCTTGACGTCGTGATAACCGGCGAAGGGCCGGAATGGGAAACGCCGGAGTACGTTCGTGACGCGATGCATCAAGGCAGTAGGAAGGCGCTGATCCTGCTCGGTCACGCGGCGAGCGAAGAGCCCGGGATGCAGCGTTTCGCCATGCAGCTGCAAGCGGTTGTTCCTGACGTTCCTGTTCATTTTATTTCCGACCGGCAGGCGATTAGTATCCTATAAGGAACGGAACGGTGGGTTAATCATTGTTGGGGAACAAAACGGTTCAGTTGCAGAGGAGGCCAAAGCTCTTGACTGTTGTTGATCTAACACTTGACTCTCCCCTTAAGTGGAGGGTGTAGAGTAAGGTAGACATTCAGAAAGGAGTGAACAGAATTGAAAAAATTAAAAAATAAAGTAGCATTAGTCACGGGAGGAAGCAGAGGCATCGGAAGGGGGATAGCCCTTCGGCTGGCGGAAGAAGGAGCTCTGGTCGCCGTACATTACGGTAGCCGCCTGGATGCAGCGATGGACGTCGTTCGTACCATTGAAGAGAAAGGTGGATAGGCATTCACAATCGGCGCTAAGCTCGATTCTATTGCCGGTGTAAATCAACTCATTCAAGCCCTGAAAGAGGAACTTAACAGAATCACCGGCAACAATCATCTCGATATTCTGGTTGACAACGCCGGAATCGGAACATCCCAAACCTTCGAGGAAACGACGGAAGAAACTTTCGATGAAGTGTTTGCAGTTAACGTCAAGGCGCCTTTCTTCCTTGTCCAGCAAGCGTTGCCGCTTCTGCGCGTGGAAGGGCGTATTATCAACATCTCTTCCGGTGTGACACGAATCGCATTTCCCCATATAATGGCTTATAATCTAACAAAAGGCGCCATAAATACATTTACAATGCATCTGGCTCAATTGCTGGGACCTCGAAGTATCACGGTAAATGCCGTGCTTCCCGGTATCGTTGATACGGATGTCAATGCCTCTTGGCTGCATACTCCGGAAGGACAAAAGCAGGCGACCGAAACGTCCGCCCTCGGCCGAGTTGGACAACCTTCAGATATCGCGGATATTGTCGCTTTCCTCTCCTCATCGGACGGCCGCTGGGTAACTGGGCAGATGGTCGACGCTACAGGCGGATCACATTTGTAAAGAAGAAGTCAATGCTCTTTCCATTCACAAAGTGGAAGGGGCTTTTTTTCACTACGACAAAAGTGGGTGACAGAAAATAAGTTCAACTTTTCCAGCAAAATGAAGGGTTTAGCAACGCAAACGGATTAGGCGGTTTCTATGGGTATGAGCAGCTCAGCCTGCCGCAATTTTCCGTAAATATCTTCGTCAGAAGTCAAATGAATTTCTCGGATCGGCTCCTTCTCTGAAAGGAGATACCCATGAGATGAGATCCATGACGCCAGTTCGAAGAGAGCCGGACAGGAATTGTCGTATGGGTCGCAGCGGTGCACAAGGGAAGCGGCCATCTTCAAATCTGGCAGGAAGCCGACTTTTACTCTGCCGTTGCTTGGAATTTCCTTTAATATCGGTAGAGCGACCTCAATATCTGCTTGATCTTTCTCGCTGCTATCGTGCCATAGAATTGTCAGCGATCGGCTTGCGTCCTCCCCGTATGAACGAACGTACTGCTTGATTTCGTCCAGTAACAAACACAGGTGTTTACGCGGGATAATGTCCCGAATGGAGGCAACGAGTTGGGGCTTTACGCTTCCAATTGTTACCGAGAATGCAGCAGTGTGGTCATCCAATTGTTTGAGATTGTCGAGACGCACATCGATTTCGTTCAGTTGGCGCCGCGCTTCCTGTATCGTATACTGGAGTTCCGCTTGTTTGGTTATCAGCGTGGTCTTCACAATCTCTTGAGACACATCTTCTTTCAGGAAAGTCATGATCTGTTCTAAAGTGAAGCCCTGTTCTTTAAAAGCGATGATACGCTTAACGGTCAGAAGTTGGTCTTCGGAATAATACCGATAGCCGTTATTTTCGTCTACAACGGTCGGCTTTAGCAACCCAAGATCATCGTAAAATCGCAGCGTTTTGACGGAAACTCGGCTCAACTTAGAAAAAGCACTGATTTTTAGCATTTCACGACATGCTCCTTTTTGCGCCGTTTATTCTTAAGAAATAATATCCTATACTGAACAAAGCGTAAAGGAAGCAAGTTGATAGGCAGACAAAGCGATGGTTACCGAGCTGCGCTCGGCAGCTAAAAACCGATTCATCGTATCGTTCTCCTACTTTAATTCGGAAGGCATCGCCGAAGAGAGGAAGGTGGAGCCGATTGGGCTGGCATGGAAAGGCTATGCTTGGTATTTATATGCATTCTGCCAGCTGAGGAACGACTATCACACCTTCCGACTGACTAGAGTCAAAGAGCTTCGGATCCTTCTTGAGACATTTAAAAGCCGCGGAGTCGGACTGAAGGAGCTTGATGAAAGGTGGGGGAATCATTGGTATTGGTTATTGCTCAAGTGGTTTGAGCTCATCTCTAATACCTATTATAAGGAGTGATTGCTGACACCTTATTGTCAGCAATTTTTTGGATGTGACTATCGGTTTGCAGTCAGAGCACCGATAATAAAATTAGAAATGTTTTAGAGGCAGGCCTGATTTCCCTATCTTGTTTATAGATTCCTAAAAGGAGAAAAGAGATGAAGAAACAATTAAATCTATTTTTATCTTTTGTTTTATTTGCAAGCTTGGTGGTGATGGATGGTCACACGGCTCTTGCATTGGGGAAAAAGACAACCTTAAGGCTGGCCGTGCAGTACTTGCCTGAATCCTTGGACCCTTCCGAAGCCATGGGTAGTACGGAAAAAACGGTAGTGAAGGGACTTTTCGAAGGCCTCGTACGTTTGGACGAACAAGGCAAGGCGGTACCAGGGATGGCTAAAGGGTGGAAAATTTCAAAAGACGGCAAGACCTACACCTTTTCTCTCAGACCCAATGCAGTCTGGAGCAATAAACAACGGGTCAAAGCGTCGGATTTTGAGTATGCTTGGAAGAGAGCTGTCTCACCTGAATCAGACAGGTACGATACCTTTAAGATGTACGTAATTGCTAATGCACAATCCTTCCACAGCGGAAAGATAAAAGATTCATCAAAAGTTGGGGTGAAAGCACTAAATGAGTCTACCCTGCAAGTGACGCTATCCGAGAAAACATCTTACTTCCCACAGCTTTTGGCAGAAACTATTTATTATCCGGTATATGCAGCAAGTGCAAAAAAGGACATGAACTGGGCTTATCAAGCAAGCACATTGGTGACAAACGGCCCCTTCAAGTTGAAGAATTGGAATACTCAAGCAATCACATTGGTGAAAAACTCAAGTTACTATAATACCAAGGCGATACATTGGGCAGAGGTGCAGTTCATTGCTACAGAAGATGCTCCAGCGGCCTATGCAAATAATAAAGTGGATTGGTTTGGAAGCCCGTATTTTTCAGGTGATGACCCGTTAGTTGATACGTTCTCCCGTGATCTTCATAGATTCCATACTAGTTCAACTTATTACTACCAGTTTAATCTGACAGAAGCGCCGTTTCATAATCTGAAAATTCGTAAAGCATTGGCGATGGCAGTTGAACGTGAGCAACTAGAGTTAGGTACGCCCGCTTTTGGTTTCATTCCCCCAGGCATTCATGGTGTAAAGGGAAATTATCGTTCCGAAGTTTTGGATGTGAATTATTTTAAGGAAGATGTGATGAAAGCGCAGCGGTTGCTGCAGGAGGGATTGGCGGAAGAAGGGCTGACTGAGCTTCCGAAATTCAAAATTATCATGAATAACACGACTGGGCACATCAACATCTCCAATTTAATTTTGAACAGCTGGAAGAAGAATCTGGGAATAGATGCTGAAATTGAGACTCAAGAGTGGCTAGAACTCCTGGATAACCGTGAGAATAAGACCTACCAGATTGCGAGAGCGGGTTGGGGCGCCGACTATAACGATCCGGCAACATTCCTAGAATACTTTACGTCCTGGAGCCCGTATAACGATTCTGGCTGGAGCGATATGACCTATGACAGTTATATCAAACAAGCACGCCAAACAGCCGATGCGTCAGTCCGCAACAAACTTTATGCTAAGGCAGAGAAGCGATTAATCGATCAAATGGTGATTCTGCCTCTCTATTACTATACATATCCGGCCGTGCATAAGCCAAACCTGACGGGTGTGTATATAGATTTCGATGAATCAGTAGAATTCATAAAGGGATACTTTAAATAAACATGGCGTTCGGGAAGGTGACCTCGAGGTCGATAGCAACGATTTCGAAAAGCTGCTCGGCCGGCCGTTAACTCCTATTAACAAAGCCTTGAGTCAACTTGTAAGCGGGATCTCCTAAACAACGAATGGAGCTCTATGAGCACCGACCTTTCTGAAAGTTAGAGAGGTCGGTTTTGCGCTCTCTCGCTCCGAAGTTCCGTCAACGGTCGAATTGTACAATGCCATGACCAAATTGCTGGAGGGATTTGCGGCGTCCGGTCCCGGTTATGTAACGATAAACGAAAACAACATCGTCATTGATCCTGAAGGCATCCCCGTAACGACAACAAGGGTAACACTTACTCCCGCTGTTGTGCTTGATCTTTTCCATAACTTTCAGAGGCCTTACCAAATGGAAAAAGGCGATATGCAGCTCGGACACCTCCTTACTCATGGCCACTCCATCTTAGAGCTGAAGCAGGTGTTTCACGATCATGGGTTTGTTCAGTCGGAGGCTTCCTTATTCACAAGAGTGGACATTCTGGTCTACGCAAACGGGCTGGAAAAAAATCCGGCGGAATACGATCCACCATTTACAACAACCATGAGCAGTCCGTTGGAACAGCCATACTGGGAGCAGGCATTCGCGGACAGCAGACACGGCCATTATTATAAATACGCGTACAGTTACTTAAAGCTGAACCGGATGGCCGGCCGCAATCCTTCCGATTTCGGATCGTTCAGCCGGATTTTGTAGATAACCATTTTCCTGTTGCGCTCTCCGGCAATATTGTGGCAAAGTATTGATATCACGCAGTAACCGAGTGGCAAAGAATGCCCCGCTTCCTTTCTAAATCGGAAAGGAGTCGGGGTTTTGTGTTTTTTTTAAACTACCACGGCACAATCAACGAACTACCGCAGTTTGATCCCATTGCTCCTCCAATTGTTGCAGAAAAGTGAGCGGATTGCGATTAAAG